>Ga0247764_1000108_pt1 | contig 30867 bp, 27 predicted proteins | sample UWRJL051202B4_FD_179932 | JGI IMG/M metagenome (GOLD analysis project Ga0247764, IMG submission 179932) | Plant litter microbial communities from Arlington Agricultural Research Station in Wisconsin, United States - UWRJ-L051-202B-4 | ecosystem: Environmental > Terrestrial > Plant litter >...
GTATATTTGTACACCGGGAGCGAAGAAGTCTACAGACTTCTTACCGTAGTTAGAGAACGAGCCTACGAAGTGTTCGTTGTTACCCCAGGCCGATGCACCGATCTCGATCCAGTTTTTGGCCTCGCCGCCACTCTTGAAGGCGCGGCTGGGATAGTTGGACTCTACATCGAGGTCGTCGCTGTCGTTGCCTGCTGCGTGGATGAGCAGCACGCCTTTGGACTCTGCATACTTCACGGCTTTGTCTACCAACTCTTTATTAGGCGAGAACGACTTGCCGAAGCTCATGTTGATGATCCGCGCGCCGTTGTCGGCGGCATAGATGATCGCATTGGCGATGTCTTTGTCGCGCTCGTCGCCGTTGGGAACTGCGCGTACGGACATGATCCTTACGTTGTCCGCGATTCCTTTTATACCGATAGTATTCTTACGGTTTGCACCGATGATGCCGGCCACGTGCGTGCCGTGTCTGGCGTCGGGGCCTTTAACGTCGTTATTGCCGTAGTTCTTCTCTGTGAGGTTATCAGGGTTATCACCCACTACGGTGCGTGAGTTGAAGTCCATGCTGTAGCCGAATTCCACGGCGGTCTTGTAGTGGTTCACACCTTCTTCGAGCTGGGTGAGGTAGCCGCTGAGCTCGTCGAGGAATGCGCTTACTTCGATATCGCCTTCAACGCTTTCGAGAACTTTAGACAGGGTTTGCTTGGCGAACTCTATCGTGTCGTTGCTCGAGGGCACGCTGGCCAGTGATGATTTCGTTATGGGCTTGCCAAGCTTTGCGCTCAGCAGACTATCGCAGAAGCCGATGGTTTCGTAAGCATTCATATAGAGCGTGTATTGCTGGGCGTATTGATCGTATTGCTCTTTATTGAATTTGAAGTCACGGTCGTATTTGGTCTGTACCTTCTTCCAGTAGTCGTATTCAGCGCGGTTCTTTTTGCTGATCTTGGTTTCGTCTACGTTTTCATACTTAGGCTTGAGGCGTTTGTATTCGCGTGTTACCTCGTAGGTATCTTCGTTTACGTTTCCATTTTTGCCGCCGATGAAGTTCCAGCCGTGGATGTCGTCGACGTATCCGTTTTTGTCGTCGTCAATGCCGTTGCCGGGTATTTCATCTTCGTTGGTCCAGACGATGTCTTTCAGGTCTTCGTGGTCGGTGTCAATGCCGGAGTCGATTACGGCTACGAGCACGGTGCGTGACGGTTTTCCCTGGAGAAGAGTAGAATATGTTTTTTCGGCGCTTACGCCCTGGAGATGGTCAGCTTCGGGATCGCGCAGAAACCAGTCCGGGGGGGCGGTTGTGGTATCCTGATCCTGATCCTGGAAGAGTTCGGCATTACCCGCGAGGGCCTGTTGAGTAGAGAGGCCGGCACACAGCACGATTACGAGGCCGATAAGTTTTTTGATCATAGAATTAAAGTAAGTTGTGTCAAATACTCGTAAGAGTTTGCAATATAGCGTTCACCATACAATAATAAATCCGGATTTCCGCCGGTGGCCAGGTTAATGCAGGTGTGCGGTAAAGCCTCCTGCGGCCCGTAATGCCGAGTTCCCGGTGCCGGTGTTCGCTATCGCTCGCCGAAAAGTTGACAAATTTCCTGCCGAACTTACCCTGGTGCCTGACGGGTCTGATCTGCGGGGCAACGCGGTTCAGGTTTGATGATCTTTGTTATCTACAAACCACTACACTGTTATGTTATTCGTATTCTTAACCCAGATCGTGTTTTTCGGTCTGTTCTTCTGGAACGCCGACAAGCTGAATCGTTCAGTACAACGTACCAACACTCTACGCCAGGCGACCAACGGCCGCATGGGTGTAAACATTTAATTGTAAGTGAGAGTGTTAACGTTGCATGCACAGCTCCTGGGCGCCATCACGCGCGCTGTGGCAACACCGTTGTGTTCAATTCGTAAACCCTGGTTGATCAACAATCCATAGAATATTTGCAGCCTTTACAATCGGTAACATTTAATTGTTGCGTAACCTTTTTCTGAAAAATTTTCTTTTAGATTTGTGCGTACTAAATGAAAAGTGTGCGGACCAACGAATCATTGTGAAAACGTTTTTCTTTGCCGGGTGCTGTTCTAAAACCAAGTAGAAACCCATTTTTAGACCATTTTATTAAGCCAGATGCTTTGTGAAGTTCAATCACTATTGGATTATCTGAATCCAGAGAATCTTATTCACTATGGTGGGCTGACCCTGCTTATTATTATCATTTTTGCGGAAAGCGGGCTTTTTTTTGGATTTTTCTTACCTGGGGACTCTCTTTTATTTATAGCAGGCCTGATGAGTGACTCCGTTTTGGAGATCAATGTGGCCGTACTCATTATAGTATTACTCATCGCAGCCACGTCGGGTTCTACGACGGGCTATTTCTTTGGCAAGTGGGCGGGCGCCTATCTCCTTCATCGCCGCGAAAACATCTTCTTCAAGCGAAGCTACGTCGAAACAACCAGCGCTTTCTATCAAAAACACGGTATGATGGCCTTTGTGATGGGTCGTTTTATACCTATTGTCAGGACTTTCGTACCAATTTTAGCCGGGATGGCAAAAATTGACTTTGGAAAGTTCCTTTTTTTTAATTTTTTAGGAGCTGCTATCTGGATCGTAGTGATGGTGCTGGCCGGGCACCTTCTTGGCAGAGCAATTCCCGGAATAGAGTCTTACATCGAATACATCGTAATAGGCATGGTATTGTTATCGGCAATACCGGTTATCATTACCTGGATGAAGAATCGAAAGATTATTTCGAAAAAATGATAAAGTTTATGGAATTTGCGGCCAGCCGGCATCTATTCCATAGAATTTATTAGGGATTTTATTATTTGAATTAAATTTGCGGCCTGTGGGGTTACGAACCTTGGTTTTTCGTCACATCAGCGGGCATTGAGGATATGAGGCGTTTTACTTTAATGACCATAAACAATTTAACTTTAAATCTAAACCAATAAACTATTTCAAAATGAAACAGTCCAACAGTGCACTTTCTGACAGCTTGAAATCCGTCTTCACCTCGGGTGTGATCATTTTCATGATCGCCGTTTCGATCTGTATATACCTTTTCGTACTTGGTAGCCCTGACAACTTCGTAGACGGCGACCCTGCTGGTCACCCGAAAGAAGGAAACGTAATGGCTATCGTTTACAAAGGTGGTGTTATCGTACCGATCCTGATTTCTTGCTTGTTGATCGTGCTTGCTTTCTCTATCGAAAGAATTTTCACTATCAGCCGTGCTAAAGGAAGAGGTAACGTTAGCGCTTTCGTAAACAAAATCAGAAGCCTGCTGGCTAGCGGCAGCATCGACCAGGCTATCGTAGAGTGCGACAAACAAAAAGGTTCTGTTGCTAACGTAGTAAAGGCAGGTCTTGTTAAGTATACTGAAGTATCCCGCGACAACTCGCTTGATGCAGAAAAGAAAGTTCTCCTTATCCAGAAGGATATCGAAGAAACAACTCAGCTTGAAATGCCTATGCTTGAGAAGAACCTCGTTATCATCGCAACACTTGCATCTATCGCAACCCTTATCGGTCTGTTAGGTACAGTATTGGGTATGATCAAGTCGTTCTCGGCTATGGCGACTGCAGGTGCTCCCGATCCAGTAGGTCTTGCTAACGGTATCTCTGAGGCCCTTATCAACACAGCCCTTGGTATCGGTACTTCAGCCGTAGCGATCGTGATGTACAACTACTTCACAAGCAAGATCGATGCGCTGACATACGGTATCGACGAAGCTGGCTACAGCATCGTGCAGAACTTCACTGCAAAGAACAAAGGTTAATCATTTAAGTCCGTAAGGATAGTATAATATGGGAAAAGTAAAAGTACATAGAGCTACTCCTTCGCTGGACATGACCCCCATGGTGGATCTCGCGTTCTTGCTGGTAACATTCTTCATGCTTACCACAAAGTTCGCTCCCGATGAACCTGTGCAGGTGGATACACCGAGCTCAGTGTCAGAAATCCTGCTGCCCGATACCAATATCATGGTAATCACGGTAGCAAAAGATGGACGGGTATTCTTTACTATGGACGGAAAGTACCACCGCGCGGAGTTGATCAAGAAGATCGGCGAGAAGTACGGAATCACATTCGGAGCGGATGAGGTTAATACTTTCGCGATCCTGTCAAGCTTCGGTGTGCCTATGGGTAATCTTCAGGAGTATCTCTCCTCCGAGCCTGAGGCGCGGAAAAAGATACTACAGCCAGGGATACCTGCCGATTCGGCTCATAACGAGCTTGCAGACTGGATTGTATTCGCCCGGATGGCCAACCCCAAGCTGCGTATAGCGCTGAAAGGTGACGCCGAGACGAGCTATCCTACTGTGAAGCAGGTTATCAACACACTGATCGATCGCAAGGTGCTCAGGTTTAACCTGATCACGAACATGGAAACCGCATCTTAACACTAAATAGGATAAGACAATGGCAGAAGTAAACACCGGCGGCGGTGGTGGTAAGGAAAAAGGTGGTAAGGTAAGAGCCAAAAAAGCGTCTACTAAAATAGACATGACACCGATGGTGGACTTGGCGTTCCTTCTCTTAACATTCTTCATGCTTACTGCCACGTTCAACAAACCCAAAACAATGGAGTTGAACATGCCCGATAAGCCCAAGGCAGATGATCCTGAACCTCCTGAGGTAAACATCAAGAAGGTAGTGAGCATCGCGCTTGAAGGAAACGATAAGATTTATTACTGGAGAGGTATAGATGATGGTCAGCCTACAGCTACCCAGACTTCATATTCGAAGGATGGTATCCGTAAGGTGATCATGGACGAAGATCACGCCGTGGCAAACACCGTGTTCCTCATCAAACCTTCCGATAAATCGCGCTACAAGAACATCGTAGACGTTCTTGACGAGATGGCCATCACGAAAGCACAGCGTTACGCTATCGTGGATCATACGCCAGAAGACGACGCAATTGTGAGTGGCAACCCGGCCCCTGCAACCCCTAAATAATAAACAGCAATGAAAGATACAGTTGTAATGCATCAGAGCTGGGACGACTTAGTCTTTGAACGCCGGAATAAAGAGTACGGAGCATACCTGATCCGTAAGAAATACGAAAGAAACGTTATCGTCGGTATTCTTGTCGCGGTAGCTGTTGCAACATTCGTACTCTTGATTCCTCAAATAGCAAAGCTATTTGAACGTGAGGAGCCGGTCGTTGAGGCACCGAAGAAGACAATGGTGTATAGCGAGCTGCAAGCTCCCCCGCCAATTAAGGATACACCTCCGCCGCCGAAATTTGATATCCCACCATTGAAGAAGGTTATCAAATTCGTGCCGCCCAAGGTAACAAAGGAAGAAGTTCCTGAAGAGGAAGTTCCGACCATTACCGAGATCAAGGAGAACGAAACCGCTGCCGTTGAGCAGGAAGGTACTGCCGATGTTGTTTTCGACGAACCTGTACAGGAAGTTGTTGACGACGGTGGTGCCGGCAAACCGGAAGAGATCTTCACCGTGGTAGAACAGATGCCGGAATATGCCGGTGGTTACGAAGCCATGATGAAATTCATCTCCAAGAACATCAAGTATCCTGCGAGCGCACGCCGTATGGGTATTGAAGGCCAGGTGTTCGTAAGCTTCGTGGTTGATAGCGAAGGCAAGATCAGCGAAGTAACGACGATCAAAGGTATCAGCGCAGACTGCGACAAAGAAGCTGTTCGCGTGGTACAAATGATGCCGCCCTGGAAAGCTGGTAAACAAAACGGTAAGCCAGTTAAAGTTCGCTTCGTTCTTCCCATCAAATTCAAGCTGGGTACATAAGAACAGGTCTGAGATTTAATGACAAGTTTTGAAGTAGTAATGAAATATACGAGCGCTGTCATGGCAGCGCTCTATATTATTATAGGGGGTTCACTTTTGTGGAACAGGAATATGATCGGTGGCCTGCCGCCAACGACTACGCTCCTGATCGGTGTAATGCTGATTCTTTACGGTTTATTTCGCGGATATAACGTGTATCGAAAATGGTGAAAGATATCTTCCGGAATATGCTTTTGGCTGCTGTAGCGGCGATGACATTCGTGGCATGCGAGGTGCATTCAGGAAAGAAGCATAGCGACACCACCACGAAAGGCTCCATCCGTATCGTGGCCGACGAGTCTCTAAGGCCGTTGGTGGATGCGGAAATCGAGATCTTCCAGCATATCTACAAGAATGCCACGATAACACCTGAGTACCTGCCCGAAGGTAAGGCGATCGAGGCGCTACTGAACGACAGCGTGAAGCTGGCCATCGTAACCCGCACATTGAAGACCGACGAGACCGACTATTTCAAGAAAATTGAGATTCCGGTAGCAGAAGTTAAAATGGCGATCGGTGCCGTGGCCCTGATCGTAAACCCTGCAAATCCCGATACGCTTCTTACCATGGATCAGCTGAGGGAGATTCTGCAGGGAAAAATCGCTACCTGGGACCAACTGGGCGGCAAATCAAAGGATGGCATAAAGATTGTCTTTGATAATCCAAACTCCGGGCAAGTACGGGTATTGAAAGATTCCGTGGCCGGAATAGGGGAGTTGCCAAAGAACTGTTTCGCGGTGAATAACAATGAAGCAGTAGTGGATTTTGTCAGTAAGAATCCGGATGCCCTGGGTATCATCGGGTTGGAATGGGTGAGCGACAGAGATGACTCTGTAACGCACGAATTCCGCAAGGCAGTACGGGTTGTAGGCATGGCGCCTGGGGCTACAAAAGAGTACCGCAAACCGTACCAGGCTTATATTTCGCTGAAGGAATATCCTTTGAGCCGGAATATTTATACGATAAGCCGGGAGAACCGGGCTGGTCTGGCAAGTGGATTTATCCGCTTTTTGGCCAATGAACAAGGACAGCGCATTGTGTTGAAATCGGGTCTTGTGCCCGCAACCATGCCGCTACGAATTGTAGAAGTTAACCCCAATCCGTTGAAGTAATGGATTTTGACTAAATTGGGGATTCGAGAAGAGACTATACGAAGTGGAAGTATATAGTAAGGTTACACGCCGTTGACGCGGAGTGTGGAATGATTGTTAACTTTAAAAACTAAATGGCTATGTTTTTTAATCGTTCGCGTATGAAAGTTGGTTTAAAGACGGAAAAGGGAGGTCTAAGGTTGGCCTTTCTGTGCATAATTTTAACATTATGTGCCGGCTTCGCGCAGGCGCAGCAACCCGAAGATGTAAAGAAGGCTCTTCGCCTCATTGATATAGAACAGCCTACTAAAGGTCTGGCCGCTATGGAGCAGGCAGTGAAGGCTAATGCAGCTGGCGAAAACGCAGCAGCGTATCAGTATTATCTGGGTCTTGCCCAGATCCGCACAGGTGCTCTCGATCAGGCGCTGGCCTCGTTCGATAAAGGTATCAGCATGAACGAAAAAGAGCCTTTGAACTATGCCGGTAAAGGTCACGTGAAGCTTATTCAAAAGAACCCTACAGAGGCAAAACCTCTGCTGGATAAAGCCGTATCACTGGCAAAGTCAAAGAACATAGAAGCTCAGAAAGCAATTGCTGAAGCATACCTGCAGGATTCTAAATTCCTCCTGGAGGCTATCCAGATCCTGAGCAAGGTAAAATCTTCAAACCCTGAAGATGCAGAAGGCGCGATCCTTCTCGGCGATGCATACCTGGCCCAAAACAATGGCGGTGCTTCCGTAAGCAGCTATGAGAACGCAGCCAAGGCTGACGCGAAAAACGGAAAGGCTCACTACAAGATCGGTATGGTATATCAGCGCTCGAAGAACAACCCGGTTGCTATTGAGGCATTCGACAAAGCTGTTGCCGCTGATCCTGAATATGCTCCTGCTTACAAAGAGCTTGGTGAGATCTACTATAACATGAAAGAAGGTGCCAAGGCAGCCAAGGCACAGGAGTCATACGTAAAGATCACAGAAAAGCCTGAGCAAGGCCGCATGAAACTGGCGTTCTACTACTTCATGGCGAAGGACTATGCCAAGGCAAACGAAATATTCAAAGATCTTTCTACAAAGCCGAACCCCAGCATCGTATTGCTTCGCTTCTACGCCAAGTCACTGGCCGAGGTGAAGGATACAACCGGTTCACGTCGCGTATTCGAACAGTACTTTGCTACCGCGAAGCCTGAGGATATCGAAGCTGGTGACTACAATGCATATGGTAAACTGTTGCAGATGATGAAGGACGACTCGCTGGCGATCAACGCTTACCAGTCGAGCCTGAAGCTGGAGCCTAAACAACCCGAGTTGCTGCAACTCGTGGCCGAAGCCCAGTTCAAGTCTAAGAAGTACAAGGAATCTGCAGATACTTACAAAAAGATGATCGCTCAACGTTCACGCGTATTGTCACAAGATTACTACAGCATCGGACGTTCATATTATTACAGCGAGCAGTTTGCCGCGGCTGATTCAGCCTTCACCAAACTGATCGAGCTGCAGCCGAACATGACTGTAGGCTACCTGTGGTCTGGCCGCTCAAAAGCGCAGCTTGACCCTGAAACCGAAACAGGTCTTGCCAAGCCGGTTTATGAGAAACTGATCGAGAAGGCACAGGTTAATCCTGAGAAGAGCAAGAACGAGCTGATCGAAGCTTACCGCTACCTCGGTTCTTACTACTACTCGAACAAGCAGGATATCGCCCAGTCCAAGACATACTGGGAAAAAGTACTGGCCCTCGACCCTAAGAATGCGCAGGCGCTGGAAGTATTGAAGGAAATGAAGAAACAGTAAGAAATAGACAACAGCATTTGTCCGGCTGCGTTTTATAGACGAGCCGGACAATGTTATTTTTTAGACTTGTAGAAATCCGGCTTTTTTCAGGATCTGATTCCTGTCCGATAAAAACAACCTCCCTGTATGATATCGATCTTATTGCAAATTACCCAAACGCCTGTTACTGCAGACACCGTTGCCACTATACCCACGGCATCTGCGGAGTTATCGTTGTTTGAGCTGATGATGAAGGGCGGAATTATCATGATCCCCATCCTTATACTGTGGGTCATATCCGTCTATCTGTTCATCGAACGCTTCCTGTTTTTGCGCGCGGTTACGAAGAACGATAAGAGCTTTATCGGTAATGTGCTCCGCTATCTGAAGGAAGGTGATATCAAGTCTGCCAAGCTGTATGCTGCAAAAGATCAGTCGGCTACCGGGCGTGTAATTGCCAGTGGTCTTGATTTCGTAGGTAAGCCTACACGCGACATCGAGGCGGCTATGGAATCGGCTGCAAACATAGAGGTGGCTGAAATGGAGAGGAATACGGGTTACCTGGGTATAATCGCGGGTATCGCGCCGATGCTCGGATTTGTCGGTACCATTGTGGGTATCATCCACATCTTTTATGACATATCGCTGTCAGACAACATTAGTATCGGTATCATTGCCGGTGGTTTGTATGAGAAGATGATCACCAGTGGTTCGGGTCTTGTGGTAGGGGTTATAGCCTATGCGGCGTATCACCTGCTTCACCAGCGCATCCAGCGTTTCTCGCTGCAGCTGCAGAAAGATGCTTTTGAATTTTTACGGTCTATACACTAACCGTTCGGTATTATGAAGATCAAACGGCAGCAAACGTTTCATGCAGAGGTCTCGACGTCGTCGCTGAACGACATCATGTTCTTCCTGTTGCTTTTCTTCCTGATCATTTCAACCGTAACGAATCCCAACGTTATCAAGGTACTGTTGCCCAAGTCGCAGGCCAGCCAGGCGCTGAGCAAGCAGCCTATTGTGCTGACCGTTACCGAGAACCGCCGCTATTTTATAAACAAGCGCGAGGTGCCTCTGGACCAGCTGGAGGCCGAGATCCTCAAATCAGCGGGTGGCCTGAGCGAGCCCACTGTGGTGCTTCACATTCCGCGTACGCTTACGGTGCAAGACCTGGTTGACGTAATGCAGCTGGGGGCGCGTAACAAGATCAAGATGGTGCTGGCCACCGACAAGAAATAAGTTGATTTATTAATATCAGGCGGTCTTCAGACCGTTGCAGATGAGGTTCATGACAATCTCGACAAGACGGTTGCCGGTTTTTTCTGATTTGTTATCCTCGAACACGCTGGTCTCCACACCACGCAGGGTGCTGAAGAGGGCCTGGGTCATAAGCTCGAGATCGTTTTTGGCAGACAGTTTGAATTCGCCATTGTCAATCCCCAGGATCAATATATTCCGCAGTATATTTTTTACAGGAGCTTCGAAGCTCTTGCGTATTTTATTTACGGGTCCCGGGTTATCAGCCAGCTCGCGATAGAGTGAGCCGTAGAGATTCACTTTGTGGGCTATGATCCTGATGCGGGTAACGGTAAAGGCCATGAGCTTGGCCTCGGCGGTTTCTGCGCGGGCTACGGCGGCATTTACCTGGCGGAGAGTGTCTTGTATATCCTCCTGGAGTGTGGCGCTGAATATTTCTTCTTTGCTGGTATAGTAGTAATAAAGGGTGCTTTTACCTTTTCCAGAGGCTTTGGCGATTTCTTCCATGGTAGTTTTGGCAAGGCCAAAGCGCTGAAAAAGCTCCCTGGCGGCCTGGAGAATATCAGCCCGCACAATTTCGTCCTTCCTTATAGCTTCATCCGGCATTGTTATTTTGGACTATTATCGTTCTGGGTTCTAAAATTGACAAGGATTAAAATAAATTCAAAGCTAACCCGTCATGATTACTACAAACAAAAACTGGATTTTACATGAAGGTGCGGTTAAGCGTGGAGGAAAGGCTATTAAATAATTTTTAAGACCATTAAACTAAAGTTAATGAGTTTCTGTTTACTTTTAGACCGAAAAACGAAATTATTCGAATAATATATACACAAAGAAACGTATATGTTCCAGTGGTTTTAGAGGAGTTGTTAGTTCTCTTTGCAGGATTGATACACTCATTTAAGACTCGAAAAATGCGGATTCATATGGAGAATTACGATGAATTGATGCACGCCCGCTCCGGATTATCCCCCCGTCATCAGCATCGATTCGTGTCCACTGAAATCGATTTCGGTTGCATAGTCTTCATAAAATCTCTTTTTCATACTACCGGTAGTCCCACGGGCCGGTTACGATCATTATACACGCGCATGACCTGGGGGGCAGGTTATGTAAAAATCACAACTTCATGAGCAAACTACTCCAAGCGAAAATTGCTGCCTACACGGCACCCGCTGAAGCCCGACAGAAAGGTATTTATCCGTATTTCCGGCCGATCGAATCGGCTCAGAATACAGAGGTAATTATCAACGGCAAACGGGTGTTGATGTTCGGTTCCAATTCTTACCTCGGTCTGACCAATCACCCCAAGATCAAGGAAGCATCGCAGAAAGCCATCGAGAAATACGGTACAGGTTGTGCCGGCTCGCGCTTTCTGAACGGCACGCTGGATATACATATCGAGCTGGAGGAGCGTATTGCTGCCTGGACAGGCAAGCAGGCTGCGCTTATCTTCTCTACGGGCTTTCAGGTAAACCTTGGCGTTCTGTCATGTCTTACCGGCCGTAACGACTACCTTATCCTTGATGAGGCTGACCACGCGTCGATAATCGACGGTACACGATTATCGTTTTCGCGCGTGATCAAGTATGCTCACAATGATATGGATGACCTTCAACGCAGACTCCGTTCGTTGCCGGAAGAAGCGATCAAGATCATTGCGGTAGACGGAATCTTCAGCATGGAAGGCGATATTGTAAAACTTCCGGAACTGGTAGAGATAGCCGAGCGCTTCGATGCCAGTATTGTCGTGGATGATGCCCATAGCCTGGGGGTGATCGGAGCCAAAGGTTCCGGTACAGCGTCTCACTTCAATCTAACAGACAAAGTACACATGATTACCGGAACCTTCAGCAAGTCTCTTGCATCGCTCGGAGGGTTTGTTGCCAGTGATTATGCTACGATAGAATTCATGAAGCATCATGCGCGGTCGTTGATATTCAGCGCCAGCATGACACCTGCATCAGCTGCCAGTGTTATCGCCGCGCTCGATATTATCGAGAACGAGCCGCAACATATCGAGCAGTTGTGGAACAACACGCGCTACGCCCTGCACCTTCTGAACGAGGAAGGATTCGACGTTGGCCCGACAGAAAGCCCTATCATTCCGATTTACGTTCGTGACTATGACAAGACGTTCATCGTTACGAGTCTCCTTCAGGAAGAAGGAGTGTTCGTGAATCCTGTGATAGCGCCTGCAGTGCCGGCAGAGTCTTCCCTGTTACGGTTCTCTTTGATGGCAACGCACACGTTCAGCCAGATAGAAGAAGCCGTAGACAAGATGTCGAAGGTATTCAAACAGGTTGGCGTCGCGCGGGTAAAAGAACGAATTTAATCCTTTTCATGAAGAAAATTGTACCAGTAACATCGAAGGAGCAACGAAAAAAGTTCATCGATTTTCCCCACGATCTCTACGCTGACGATCCTAATTACGTACCCGAGCTGTTTATGGCTCAGGCGGATCTGTTAAATCCTGACAAACATCCTTTTCACGAACATTCCCAGGTACAATTATACCTGGCGTATGATGGCGACAAGATCGTAGGACGTATTGCCGCTATTCTCAACGGCAACAACAATAAATTCAACAACTCTACAGACGGTTTCTTCGGTTTCTTCGATGTCGTTAACGACAACGATATAACGTCGATGCTGTTTGCCGAAGCCGAGAAGTGGCTGCGCGCCAAAGGCGCCACAAACATCATCGGTCCGGTAAACCCTTCGACCAACGAAACCTGCGGTTTGCTTATTGATGGTTTCAATAGCCCTCCCGTGGCAATGATGACCTACAACAAGCCGTACTATATACAGCTGCTGGAGAAGCAGGGACTGGCGAAGAAAACCGACCTCATTGCCTATACATTCGGCGACACCGGTTATAACGACAGGGTGGTTAGCCTGCAACAGGCGCTGACCGAGCGCCTGACCAGACGCAACATCACGATACGCCCTATAAGCATGAAGAACTTCAAGGCAGAAGTTCTTAATCTGAACGCGGTGTACAACGCGGCGTGGAGCAAAAGCCTCGGCTTTGTACCGATGACGGAAAAGGAGTTCGTATACATGGCCAAAGATATGAAGCAGGTGGTTGACCCTGAATTCTGTCTGGTGGCCGAGCACGAAGGCAAGACTATCGGTTTTGCACTGGCCGTTCCGGATATCAACCAGGCGCTTATCAAAGTAAAACGCGGCCGCCTGTTTCCGTTCGGTATCTTCAGGTTGCTGTTCGGTCTTCCTAAGGTAGACGGCATCCGTATCATTACACTGGGGGTAATAGAGTCTTACCGCAAGCTGGGTATAGAAGCATGTTTCTACGCATCGATCATCAAACGCTATCGCGAGAAGAAGTTCAAAAATGCAGAGGCTTCCTGGATCCTGGAAGACAACGCCATGATGAACCGGGCACTTATCGATATCAAGGGAGATCCGTATAAGAAATACCGCATCTACGAAAAGGCATTATGAAAGAGCGGGTATTGATTACCGGTGCCAGTGGCTTTGTGGGATATCATCTTATCGTGGAGTGTCTGGCTAAAGACCTCGAGGTATATGCCGCGGTAAGAAGAACAAGCCAGGTGGAGCACCTGAAATCGCTACCCGTAAACTTTGTACAGCTCGATTTTACGAACACCGCCGCATTGAAAACGGCGCTTATCGAGGGCCAGTATGCTTATATCATTCACGCTGCCGGCGTAACGAAGGCCGAAAGCGAGGCTGCCTATACGAGAGTCAATGCCGACTACACCCGGAATCTTTGTGCTGCCGCATCAGAAGTGGGGGTGAAGAAGTTTGTGCTGCTGAGCAGCCTGGCGGCGTGGGGTCCCGGCAATGCAGCGGGCCAGGCTATTACCGAGCAGGATGCTCCACACCCTGTAACGCTATATGGCAGGAGCAAGCTTTTAGGCGAGCAGTATGCGCTGGCGTTCAAAGACCTGCCGCTTATAGTGCTCAGGCCCACCGCCGTGTATGGCCCCCGTGACCGCGATATTTTTATCCTGCTTAAAACGCTTACCCACGGCCTCGAGCCATATATCGGTAAGCAGGATCAGAAGCTGAGCTTTATCTATGTGACAGACCTCGCCGCCATTACGGTAGCGGCGCTTTTCAGCGCTGTGCGCAGCGCATGCTACAATGTAGGCGATGGCAATGTATACAACCGCTATGCGCTGTGCGACATAGCGAAGCAGATCCTGAAAAAGAGCACGTTGAAAATACATCTGCCGCTACCCGTAGTGAGAACGATGGCCTTTGTGCAGGAGAAGCTCGCGGCGTGGAAGGGACAGGCAGCCACACTTAACCGCGACAAGCTTGCCGAGCTTACAGCAGCGAACTGGTCGTGCAGTATCGAACGCCTGCAGCAGGACCTGGGATTTGTACCACGCTTTAATTTGGAAAAGGGCCTCGTGCAGACACTGCAGTGGTACAAGGAAAACAACTGGCTCTAACTTACTTATAAACAACACCATTTATCATTATTAATTACGTATCATGAAAGAACAAATTCAAGACGCGAACGGTAAACTGGGTATTCTTATACCTGGTCTGGGCGCTGTGGCGACAACGATGATCGCAGGGGTGGAATCTATCAAGAAGGGTTTGTCGCAGCCGATCGGTTCACTCACTCAAATGGGCACTATACGTCTCGGCAAGCGTACTGAAAACCGTGTACCGAAGATCAAAGACTTCGTACCGCTGGCAGAACTGAACGACATCGTATTCGGTGGCTGGGATGTTTACGAAGACAACGTATACGAAGCAGCGCTGAACGCTAAAGTACTCGAGCCCGGTTTGCTGGCTGCTATCAAGCCCGAGCTGGAGAAGATCAAGCCGATGAAGGCTGTGTTCGATACCAACTACATCAAGAACCTTGACGGCACTAACATCAAGGCGGCTGCTACCAAGTGGGACCTTGCGCTTGCCGTAATGGATGACATCGAGAACTTCCGGAAGACCAACAGCTGTGACCGCCTGGTTATGGTATGGTGTGGATCTACAGAGAAGTATATCGAGCAGGCTCCCGTTCACGAAAACATCTATGCTTTCGAAGACGGTCTGCGTAACAACGATCCATTGATCCCGCCGAGCATGATCTATGCATACGCTGCCATCAAGAAGGGCGTTCCGTTTGCTAACGGTGCACCTAACCTTACCTGCGATATCCCTGCGCTTGTTGAGCTTGCTCGCGAGCTTGGCGTACCAGTAGGTGGTAAAGACTTCAAGACAGGTCAGACGCTGATGAAGACCATCATCGCTCCTGGTCTGCAAGCCCGTGCGCTGGGCGTAAGAGGCTGGTTCTCTACCAACATTCTCGGTAATCGCGACGGCCTTGTGCTCGACGATCCGGATAACTTCAAAACCAAGGAAGTATCGAAGCTCGGCGTGCTGGAAGATATTCTTCAGCCTGAGAAGAGCCCCGAGCTGTATGGCGAGATCTACCACAAGATCCGTATCAACTACTATCCTCCGCATGGCGATAACAAGGAGAGCTGGGATAACATCGACATCTTCGGATGGTTAGGATACCCCATGCAGATCAAGATCAACTTCCTCTGCCGCGACTCTATCCTGGCTGCGCCGATCGTGCTTGACCTGGCCCTGTTTATGGACCTTGCGAAGCGTGCGAACATGAGCGGCACACAGGAGTGGCTGTCGTTCTACTTCAAGTCTCCTCAGACTGCACCAGGCCTTCGTCCTGAGCATGATATTTTCAAACAACTTATCAAGCTTCAGAACACGCTGCGCCACATGATGGGCGAAGACCTCATCACGCACCTGGGTCTTGATTACTACCAGGATCTTGTAGAAGCGATGTAATAAGCACACGATGAATATGCATAAGGTCGTAGCGACAGGTTTAGGTATAGGTTACATGGGCAAAGGCGGCGGCACAGTAGCGGCAGCAGTTTGCGCAGTGGCGTGGTACCTTTTATTTGCCAGTGGCTACGACCCTATTGTATTTATCGTAACGGCGCTCGTAACTGTGCTGGGTGTCTGGTCTGCCGGAGAGGTTGAACCTTTCTGGGGTAAAGACAGCAGCCGGGTGGTTATCGATGAAGTAGCAGGAATGTGCGTGAGCCTCTTGTTTATACCGGTAACGATTGGGTATGTGGCCGCGGCGTTTGTACTCTTCCGGTTCTTTGATATTGTCAAGCCCCTTTACATCAGGCGTACGGAGAAGCTGCCGAAGGGGTGGGGTGTAATGCTGGATGATGTTGTGGCCGGCATATACGCGAATATTCTGCTCCAGATCTGGATACAACTGAACCTGTTCTGATATGCTTACGTTTATGAAAGCGCAGACGGCCTCCCTTATTGCCTGGCTCGTAGACCTGGCCGTAATGAAGATCGGTATGCATGTGTTTGGGTTGTGGTATGTATTGGCAAGCTTTATCGGGAATGTAGCCGGAGCACTTACACATTTTACCCTGGGCAGGAGATGGGTATTTCGTACTGCCGACAGAACAGTCGTTCGGCAGATTGTACGTTACGCCATCGTTTGGTGCGGATATGCTGCCCTGACAGCCGGCGTAGTTTATCTCTTCACAGATTACATGCAGCTCGATCCACTTTTGTCAAAAGTGCTGACTTCCGTGTTGATCAGTGTGGGTTACAACTACCCCTTACAAAAGAGATTTGTATTCAAATAATTATATAGAGGTTAATTTTTCTGTTGGATGAAAAAGTGTTTAGGCTTGCTGGTTTGCGTACTCCTTGGGCTTCAGTTGCAGGCACAGACTGTTGTCAAAGGAGTTGTGACTGATAAAGACACGCGTCAGCCGCTGCCGTTTGTTAACGTTGTGTTTGGCGGTACTACCATCGGTACAAGAACCGATGCCAACGGTGTCTATACCGTAAAAACCAACAATGCCGAATATACGCAGGTGCACTTCTCTTTCCTGGGTTACAAGGCTGTCGTTCGTAACATTACACCCGGACAGGAGAATACCATCGACGTGGCGCTCAAGCCCGAAGCGCAGATCCTCAAGGAAGTCGAAGTAACGCCGGGAAAAGTCAAAGAGAAGTACCGTAATAAAAACAACCCCGCCGTGGACCTGATCCGTAAGGTGGTGGAGCATAAAGATCAGAACCGCATCGAGAGCTACAAGTACGTAGAATATGAGCAGTATGAAAAGCTCATGGTCTCCATCAGCAACATGTCGGACAAGTTCAAGAACAAAAAGCTTTTCCGGAAATACACCTTCCTGTTCGACAACGTAGACTCTACCAAAGTAGAAGGCAAAGTGCTTCTGCCGATCTATCTGCAGGAAATACTGTCAGACAACTACTTTCGTAAAGATCCTTCCGGCAAAAAGTCTATCATAAAAGCCAAGCAGGAAGTAAGCTTCGACGACTATATCGATAACGCAGGTCTGAGTACCTACCTCAAACACCTGTACCAGGATATCGACATTTACGATAACAACATATCGCTGCTCACGAACCAGTTTCTGAGCCCCATAGCCGATATGGCCCCCACGTTCTACAAGTTCTATATTCAGGACACCATCAAGACCAACACACCACCGCTGGTAGAGCTGATGTTCGTGCCCCGCAACAAGACGGACTTCATGTTCCAGGGCAAGATGTATGTAACGCTGGATAGTAATTACGCCGTGCAGAAGGTAGACATGAGCGTAAACAAAGACATTAACCTGAACTGGGTGCGTGAAATGTACATCCGTCAGGATTTCGAAAAAGGCAACGACGAGCGCTACCACATGGTGCGAAGCAATATGATGGCCGACTTCGGCATCTCCAAAGAACGCGGCGGTTTATTCGGAGAGCGCACGGTATCGTATCGCAACTTCGCGGTAAACCAGCAACGTCCCGACAGCACGTACCAGGGCGATGAAAAGATAGAGCTGAAAGGAACCGAAAATCATACGGAGAACTTCTGGATAGCGAATCGCCACGACTCGCTCACCACGGCAGAGTCGAAAGTGTATGCCAACATCGACAGCCTGCAGAAGATCCCATCATTCCGCCGTACGATGGATATCGCCACGCTGCTGTTAGCCGGTTATAAAAGTTTTGGCTGGTGGGAGCTCGGCCCCGTAAATACATTCTACAGCTTCAACCCGGTGGAAGGTTTCCGTCTGCGTGTAGGCGGCCGTACCACACCGAAGTTCAACGAACGTGTATATTTCGAGACCTACGGCGCATACGGCTTTAAAGATCATAAGTGGAAGTACTTCCTTTCGGGTACATATTCGTTCACGGGTAAGTCTATCTGGCAGTTCCCGGTGCGCACCTTGCGTGCGAGCTTCCAGCGCGATATGAAGATCCCGGGCCAGGAGCTGCAGTTCATACAGGAAGATAACTTCCTGCTGTCGTTCAAACGCGGTGTGAACGATAAGTGGCTGTACAACGATATCTGGAATCTCGAGTACCTGCACGAATTTGAGAATCACTTCTCGTACAGGCTTAACTTCAAGAACTGGAGGCAGGCTCCGGCCGGTGGCCTGTCGTACACTGTGCAGCAGGAAGATCAGACAGTAAAGATAGAGCAGCTTACCACTACCGAGTTCGGCGCCGAATTGCGCTGGGCTCCGAAAGAGGAGTTCTACCAGGGCAAGCTTTACCGCATACCCATTCCGAACCCGTATCCCATTATCACGCTGCGTATGATTGCCGGCGTAAAGGGAGTGTTCGGCAGCCAGTACAATTATCAGAACGTAGCGCTGAACGTATACAAGCGATTCTACCTGTCACAGCTTGGTTATACCGACATCGTGGCCGAAGGCGGTTATATACACGGCAATGTGCCTTTCCCGCTGCTGGCCATACACCGTGCCAACCAAACGTACTCGTATCAGCTGCAGTCGTACAACCTGATGAACTTCCTCGAGTTTGTGAGCGACCGCTATGTGAGCCTGAACGTGGATCACTACTTCAACGGTTTCTTCTTTAACAAGATCCCGCTGATCAAGAAGCTGAAGTGGCGCGAGGTTGTAACCGGAAAGATCCTGTACGGCAGCATCCGCGATGCGAACGATCCGCGCTACAACACATCGTCGTACCTGTTCCCGCTAACGAAAGATGGACTGCCCGCTACCTATTCGCTGGAGAAAGAGCCGTATCTTGAAGGAAGCATCGGCATTGCGAACATCTTCAACTTTTTCCGGTTCGACATTGTTAAACGATTTTCATACCTCGACCACCCGGAGATCTCAAAATGGGGCATACGGGGGCGATTTAAATTTGATTTCTAACCAGGCTTAAAAATTTATGAGCACGATTACAAATAACTCCATAAAGAACATGCCTCTTCGCGACGTACTCCAGCAGGTGATCTACAAAGTGATAAATCCCTTTGTAAAAATGCTGATCAAGGTGGGGCTTACGCCGAATGCTGTAACCACCATAGGCCTGCTGCTGAATATCGGCGTGGCGGTGATCTTTATCAAGGGAGCGGAAGAAGGCAACCGCGGCGACCTGTCGTACGTGGGTTGGGCCGGCGGACTGATCCTTTTTGCAGGTCTTTTCGATATGCTCGACGGGCAGGTGGCGCGTTTGGGTAACATGAGCTCGCGTTTTGGCGCGCTCTATGATTCGGTGCTGGACCGCTACAGTGAGCTGGTCATGTTCCTGGGGATATGTTATTACCTGGTGGGGCACCATTATTTTCTAAGCTCGTTGTTTGCGTTCATCGCGCTTATCGGCTCGATGATGGTGAGCTACGTGCGTGCGCGTGCGGAAGGGCTGGGTATCGAATGCAAAGGCGGACTGATGCAGCGCCCTGAACGGGTCGTGACCATCGGTGTTACCGCAATACTTTGTGGAGTGATCGCGGTGTACATCGGCGGCGATTACAAACTGTATATTCCCGGAATTCCGTTCCACGTGTTCGAAACGATGTCTATTTTTACATTCCCGTTGACGATTATGGCCGTATTGACCAATATCACCGCTGTTAACCGCCTGCGTGAATCTAAAAAACAACTTGACAAAAAAGACAACGCATAAACGATACATGAAGAAGATCTTTGGCATAGCGTTCATTCTCGGGTTACTGACTTTTCAGGTACAGGGTCGCCATGATCGCTATGTGTATGAATTACCGTCAGCGGTATCGGCAGATGCCGATACGATCTTCCCCACACCGGTGGGGCAGCGTAACATGATGTTCTACATACAGCGCACGCCAAACATCAATACGATAATTTATGCCCTCAACATCGACGATAAGAATCAGCTGGATACCGAGGAGCCCATACACGTATACTGGATCCGCTATGGCGAGAAGGGACAGACGGAGGAGCTGTCGTACATACAACGTCGCTATGCGTACGGATTGAAGACGAAGAGTCTTGGCAACGATAAATATGAGCTGCGTTTCGTGTCGTACAAGAACCTGCCGTTCTACCTGCAGCGTTCGTCGAAGGATAACCAGTACCACGTATACGCTACTGTGAATAAAAAAGAAATGATCCTGAGCCGTATCTATTTGCAGATAGAGGGCGGTACCTTCTGGTTTCCGGAAGTAAAGTATGTGGAAGTAAAAGGATTCGACCCGGCAACGGGTCGTGAGATGACGGAGCGGTTCAAGCCCTGATGCAGCGCCGTTCGACTATTAAATGATTAGTATTTAGGATTATGAAAAAGCTTTTTGTTTCTAATTCGCGCGAGTCGACGCGCATGTTCAAGAGCAATATTCTGGAGAGCCTTTCCAAGGTGCACTACTCGGTGCCGCTGATTATCTATATACCGGTGATCGTGTATTTCGGCTGGCGCGCGCTGGCGGTGGTTCATAATACCGCGTGGCAGTTTATCGGCAGTCTTGTTGCAGGCCTGCTGGTCTGGACGCTGACCGAGTATGTGATGCATCGCTTTGTATTTCACTTCGTACCGAAGTCCAAATGGGGGCTGCGTCTGCACTTCCTGTTCCACGGTGTGCACCACGACTATCCCAGCGATGCGCTGCGTTTGGTTTTGCCGCCGTCGGTAAGTATTCCGTTGGCTACCGGCTTTTACTTTTTATTCTATGCCCTTATTCCGGAAATATACCTGAATGGATTCTACTCCGCATTTATGACCGGGTATCTGTTTTACGATATAACACACTATGCGCTGCACCATGCTACATTTCAGAATGCGTATGGAAAAAACTGAAGCATCATCACATGCTTCATCATTATACAGATCCCAACAAAGGCTATGGCGTGAGCTCGGCCCTGTGGGATAAAATCTTCCGGTCAGACTTTGAAAAATAATACAGAACTACACTCCTTGGCACCCGCCGCACCCGTACCCATAGTAAAGCATTTGATGGTCGTGGCAATAGCCGTGGCTACCTATCTGCTGATATCGTATTTCCTTATCGGCTTCAAGACCGACCAGGTTTTCCTGTCGTGCTTCTTCGGTGCGCTTTACCTCGCTTCGGCGGCTACACGCAAGTTTATCCTCGGCTTCTCCATATTCATCGTATACTGGATAATCTACGATTATATGAAGGCCTTCCCGAACTACTGGTTCAGCGAAGTGCACATCGGCGATCTGTATAATGCAGAGAAGGCCCTGGTGGGTATCGATACAGTAGCCGGAAGGTTAACACCTAACGAGTTCTGGGCACAGCATAGCGTGGCCGTGCTGGACGTACTGTGTGGGGCGTTCTACCTGTGCTGGATACCGCTGCCGTTACTGCTTGCCGGGTATCTCTTTTACCGCAACCGCCGTCAGTTCCTGGGTTTTTCCCTTACGTTCCTGCTGGTAAACCTGTTGGGCTTCGTGGTATACTACCTGTATGCAGCAGCGCCACCGTGGTATGTGGAAAAATTCGGTTTTGATTTTATTGCCGGCACGCCGGGAAATACGGCGGGCCTGATACGCTTTGACCACTTTTTCGGGGTCACGATATTCCAGTCGCTGTATGCCAAGGGATCGAATGTGTTTGCGGCCATGCCGTCGCTGCATTCGGCGTATCCGCTTATTGTTTTGTATACGGGGCTGTCGTGCCGATTGGGCAAGATCAATATATTGTTCGGTACCATAACGGCAGGGATATGGTTTGCCGCGGTTTATACCAGCCATCATTATGTGCTCGATGTCCTGGCGGGAATTACCACCGCTTTTGTAGGCATCTTTCTGTTCCGGTACCTGAGCGAGCGCAATGCCGCGGTCAAAGCGTTTATTGATCGCTACACGGCGTTGATCTCATAAGATAGATGTAAAAAAAGAATAGTATGTTCTACATACTATCTAAGAAATATATTATGAATGGTATGCAGACGCATACCATTCATAAGCTTGATTAGCGTTTAATGCCGTTGCACATCAATCCGAGAACGCCGTCGAGGCGATCGCCTATCCTGGATATTGTATTGTCTTCAATGAGGTTCATCTCGATGCCGCGTATGGCGCTTACGATAATGTAGGCCATATTCTCAAGGTCCAGCGGATCGATAGGCCGGAACTCGCGGGTGCTCATACCGAACGTGAGAATACCTTGGATGAGACCGATCTCCCGGTTGTCGAATGTTTTGCGAAGCTTGCGGATAAGCTGCGTGTTATCTGTTTCGCCGCGTACAATGCTATACAGGTTAACTTTCTGACTGAGAGCTTTTATCTTCGTGGTAGTGAAGGCTTTCATCTTGTCTTCCGCCGTTTCGGCACGTTCTACGGCTTCGCGCACGGTAGTAAAAACCTCGTGCATTTCGTCTTCGATAACGGCATTGAAGATCTCGTCTTTGCTGGTGTAATAGTAATACAGTGTGCTTTTACCTTTGCCGGCAGCTTTGGCAATGTCTTCCATCGTTGTCTTACAGAGGCCGAAGCGCTGGAATAGGTCGCGCGCGGCTTTAAGGACATCGACTCGAATCACTTCGTCTTTGGGCAGGATCGCTACATGGTTTATCATGGGGGTGCTAGCGTTAGTGGATTTTAAAGTAGCAGAAAAAAATTAAACCAACCTATACATTTGAAGTGGGGTCATATTACTTTAAGACGAATGTGTACATTTTACAATCAAGGCCTGGGAAATACTGTTACCCGAGTGTTATGCATTAATGTGTAAACGATACATTACGAATACAAAGAAACGCTTTTTTCAGGGGGTAACAGCCGGCAGGTAAGGTAATCGGTATATTTCGCAAATACTTTTCAGACACGGGCTTTGCCAGTCACCATATTAGCCGGAACCGGTTATCCGGTGTATTGACCGGCGACTGCGCACTGTGGAAAATATGACAAGGTTGTAAGTCATTTCGCGCCAGATCCCGGCGGGGAAGTTTTTGCCGGGGAGATTTAGTTACGTTATTAAGATTGCCGTAAAAGGCCGGTTATTATTTGGTAACTGTAATATTTTAATAATTTCATCAAGGAACTTTACTTCAGACAAAGAATTTCCAGCAGCGGCGGGCAACACAATTCCCCCTTCATTCGTACCTTACCGCAAGAGCCTAAGGGGAAAACCCCAGATATTGTTTAATCACGAAGCAAATAGCCCAGGTTGAAAGAGCATTTTCCGGAGTTTCTGGCAAAATTAAAGCGCGGCGACGAGGCGGCCTTCAAAGAGCTGTTCGAGCAGTATTACCGCCCGCTCACACTCTTTGCGCTGAAATATATAGACGACGTGGAGGAGGCGAAGGAGATCGTACAGGAGTTCTTTATTCGCTTCTGGTCGAAGCACGCCGAGCTCGACATCCGTTTTGCGCTAAAACCCTATCTGTACCGTGGTGTTAAAAACGCCTGCCTTAATCATATCGAGGCGGCCCGCGTTGCCCGGCGCCACCTGCGGGAATATACAAGCCAGCAGATCACCAATAGCAATGCGCTCGATAATATGCTGGCCGCCGAGCAGGAAGAGATGCTGATGCAGGCCATAGACCGCCTTCCCGAAAAATGCCGCCGTATTTTTACCCTGAGCCGCCACGAAAAGCTTTCCAACCAGGCCATAGCCGAAAAGCTCCAGCTCTCGGTCAAGACGGTAGAGGCACAAATTTCCATTGCCCTCAAGCGGCTACGGGAGTTTATCGTGTCCCTGACGGTCCTGCTTTTATCTTCTTTGAGCACTTTTTTTTGTTTTTTTTCAATTTGACCTTAAGGGTCACCCGTACATTTCCTGTCTAGTGGGCAGTTTTTATCCCCAAAGCCCAAAAATTCACCTATGCGAAAGTTTTACCGTGTGCAGGACGTATCGGGCGTCCGTCGTTATCGCTCCGTAGTGGCGCTGATCATGATACTGCTGGGCAGTGCCCCGGCCTTCAGTCAGCAGCCCGCGCTATTCGAGGACTTCGAGAATGTAGAGACCGGGAAGCTGCCGGAGGGATGGACATGGTATCAGCAGGGAGGCACTAACCCGGCTTCGCATTGGACCACCTATCGCTATACGGGCTTCGGCACCCGCCATGCTACCAGCGGTCTCGAGCTTGGCGACGGCACGATGGATTCCGACTGGCTCATTACGCCACAGATCACACTCGGCCCCGAGCACTACCTTATTTTCGACGGCGCGCAGAGCACCTGGTTTACGTATGGTGACGAATACATGATACTCGTTTCTACTACAACTCCCGATGCGCCCATTGCCTTCAAAGACACGGTAGCCCGATATACGGAAGACGAGTTCCCAAAGAGCTGGACGACGGTAAAGATCGACCTGTCCGCATATGCCGGTAAGTCTGTATATATAGCGTTCGTACACGTAACCACCTATCTGTCGCAGGATGAAAGCGACTTAGCCAACGCTTTCCTGCTGGATGAAGTATGGGTAAGGCCGTTGCAGCCGGCAGGTTTATATGAAGCGTCGGCCACCTACCAGGATCTTACCGCGGTATCTGTGGACCAGTCGCGACTGGTGGTGAATTTACAAATGAATGTGCGTGTAAGCGGCGACGACGGAACGGTGAACCTGGAAACGATGCACTTTACCACCGGGGGAACCACCGACCCCGCGATCATCGAAAAGGCACTGTTGTATTATACCGGCGCGGACAACCTGTTGAATGTAGACGATACGGAGAGCTATAGTATATACGGTACCGTGGAAGAACCTAATGGCGCATACGTGTTTTCGGGGCAGCAGGATCTGCCGATAGGCAACAACTATTTCTGGTTGGTGTATGTGGTGAAACCGGGAACAAAACCGGTGTATCCCTATCCGCGTATAGACGCCACGTTTGAAGACGTGACGGCTAACGGCGTTACATATCCCACAACCGTAAGCACAAGACCCGGTGCCGTAGCCGTGGTGCCTAACCAGCCGCCGAATGATAACGTAAAAGACGCTACGGAGATAACAGGCACGGGCCGCTACGGGTCGTCGAATGTCAATGCCACACCAGAGCGCGATGTGGAGACGCTTGCCTACTGCGCCCCCGGTGGCACCGATGATGGCGCGAACTCCATCTGGTGGCACTTCAAGGCTCCTGCTGATGGCTGGATCACCGCCGACCTCACGAACTCCGCCTTCAACTCGCTACTCGTATTTTTCGATACCAACTTCGACCAGCTGGCCTGTCATGACAATATAGATGCAACACAGGACAAGCTCGAAGCGCGCATCAGCAACTTTGCCGTAACGGAAGGTCAGGAGCTATACCTTCGGGTTACCGGTGTGGGCGATATATCCGGCGGTCCTCAGAATGCTGCCCGCGGCGAGGTGGTGATGGACTTTACGTTCGATCGCCCCATGGGCACGGAACCCGGTGGCGATACATTCCGCTTTTCGAAGCCGTATCCCAATCCTGCTACTGCGTATTCTACGGTAGAGGTCAGCACGCGCAAGGCCACCGACATTACCCTGCATGTGTATGATGTGCTGGGGCGGCGTGTACAGTCTGTGCCTGCCGGTTTTCATGGCACAGGTGAAAAACAGAAGATCGTTATCGATGTAACGAAGCTACCGGCGGGCACATATATAATCGGTGTGGAAGGCAGCGACGCGCCGGCGGGAAAACTTATGGTGGTGCGATAACACCTGAATAATACCAACGAAACATCTTTGTGTTACTATAGATAAAGTTATATGCAAGAAAATGAGCAAGACGAGCGCCGTTGGCACCTCGCAGCCAGGGTGCTTACCGGCACGCTGCCGGCAGATGAGCAGGATGAATGGAACGAATACCTGGCGGACGCTTTGTTCCGGGAAGAGTTCGGGCGGGTAACAACCTATTGGGAAAAGCTTGGCGCGCTGCCGTATCAGCAGATCGATACGGAAAAAGACTGGGAGGCTGTCATGGCAAAAGTTCGCGACGTGCGCAAGACACGGACACTGTCTGTATTCCCGTGGCTGCGTTATGCCGCGGCGATAGTAGCCTTTGTCGTAGTGGCGGGCCTGGGCTGGTGGCTGGGCAGACATGGCGATATGGGACAGACGGACGGTGTGGTAATGACTGTTGTGGAAGCTCCGGCCGGCTCAAAGACATATGTGACACTGCCCGACAGCTCGTCTGTATGGCTCAATGCCGGCAGCCGGATAACCTTTGCCAGCAACTTTGGCGTGGCTAACCGGAATATAGAGCTTACCGGTGAAGCCTTTTTTGAGGTAAAGAAGAACGCCGTGCCTTTTACGATACATACCTATGCGTATACCATAGCCGTATTGGGAACGGCCTTCAATGTGCAGGCCTATGCCGACGACGATCGTGTAACGACCACCCTCGTGCGCGGCTCGCTTAAAGTAACGCGACCCCATCTTACCGCTACCGCCGACGAGGCGCTGCTGGTGCCGAACGACAGGCTTGTGTTCAGGAAGACGGCTGGAAACAACGGTACTGCTACGCTGGACCACAACATCAATGCTACCCAGGCAGCGGCCTGGAAAGACGGCTGGCTTGCAGTATCCGGAGAGTCGCTGGAGGAGCTTGCCAGGAAGATGGAGCGCCTTTACGACATCTCGATACATTTTCAGGATGCCGACCTGAAGCAATACCGTTTCTCCGGGCGTATACGTCAGCTCAGCCTGGAGCAGGTGCTGAAGGCGCTTTCGCTTACCGCGCCGGTAGAGTTCAGCATCGACGAGAAAGAAGTGATACTGCGTGAGAATAAAGCCACGCGCTCGACCTATAGATCATTACAAACCCATCCCTGAACCAGATGGCTAACCCTTAAACCCCTAAACGCATGAACCACATTTACATCTTCATAACCTAACGATACAAGCTGTATAAGAAAGGGACCGCGAAATGCTGTCACATTTCACGATCCCAAGCGGACTGGAAAACAGTCTCCCCACATCCGGTAAAGAGCGTGGGCAGCTATTCTATTGTTCACCCAAATCCATCAGAATTTTATGAAAAAAACGGGATACGGCCAAGCCCCGGCAAGGTCTGTATTGACTAAAACACTACTGGTTATGAAAATCTGGCTTTTATGGCTCATCCCTTTTGGTGTTGCAATGGCAGGAACGGCGCATTCGCAGGATCTTACGCTCGATCTTACCGACGTAACGCTTCGCGACGCCCTCCACGCCGTAGAGACCAAAAGCGAGTTTTCATTTTTCTATAACGATGCGTTTGCCGATCTCGACAGGAAGGTGTCTATCCATGCGAAGAACGAACCGGTTCGCAGCGTGCTGGACAGACTGCTGTCTACCACCGGCCTCACCTATACTATTATGGAAGGCAACCTTGTAGTGATAGCGCCGCGCAACCTTCGCACTCCCCAGGCCATGGTGACAGGGCAGGTACTTTCTGCTACAGACAGGGAGCCGTTGCCCGGTGTGAACGTAACGATAAAAGGAACCTTGCAGGGTACGATTACCAATACGGAAGGGAAGTTTACCATAGAAGCTGCCGCGGGCACTACGCTGGTATTTTCATTTATCGGCTATACCGCCACGGAAGTTCCGGTAGGTAGCCAGACGTCGCTTCGTGTAGAGCTGAAGGAAGATATAACCACGCTGCACGAGGTTACTGTAGTTTCTACCGGCTACCAGGAAGTGGATCAGCGCCTGTTTACGGGCTCCGTGGTGAAGCTGGCAGGCAGTGATGTGAAGACGGATGGCACGATGGATGTAAGCCGTATGCTGCAAGGCCGCGCAGCCGGTGTATCGGTACAGAATGTATCGGGTACATTCGGTGCGGCACCCAAGATACGCGTGCGCGGCGCCACGTCTATTACCGGCGATAACAAGCCGCTCTGGGTTATCGATGGTGTGGTGCTGGAAGATGTGGTGAACGTATCGGCCGAGCAGCTTACCACCGGCGATCCGAATACGCTGATCGGTTCCTCCGTAGCCGGGCTCAATGCCGACGATATTGAAAGTATAAACATACTGAAAGACGCTTCCGCCACGGCCATGTATGGCGCGCGGGCAAAAGACGGTGTGGTAGTGATAAAAACTAAAAAAGGAAAAGCCGGCCAGCCTCAGGTAACGTATACTGGTAATTTCTCTACGTACCTCAAGCCATCCTATAGCAACTATAATATACTTAACTCGGTGGACCAGATGTCGGTATATGCCGAGCTGGAGCGGAAGGGCCTTCTCAATCATTCGGATGTATCGCGAAGCGCCAACGGCGGTGTCTACAAGAAGATGTACGACGTGATCAACGAGAAATACAACGTAGACGATGGGGGCTTCGAATTGCCAAACATCGCCTCTGAAAAGCGGGCCTTTCTGCAGCGGTATGCGCTGGCCAATACGGATTGGTTTGACGTGCTGTTCAAAAACTCCTTTGTACAGGAACATTCGCTCGGAATATCGTCGGGCACGGAGGCTTCTCAATTGTATTTCTCGACAAGCTATTATAATGACAACGGCTGGACCATAGCCGACAATGTGAAGCGTTATACTGCCAATGCCCGCGCCACATTCAAACTGTCGGACAAGCTGAACCTCGGCTTTATCACGACAGGCTCGGTGAGAGATCAGCGTGTGCCGGGTACGATATCGCGACAGACCGACGCCGTGACGGGCGGCTATAACCGCGACTTCGACATAAACCCATTCAGCTACGCGCTCAACACCAGCCGTGTACTCACACCGTATGACGAGAAGGGCCAGCGCGAATACTTTACCCGCAACTATGCACCCTTTAACATACTCAACGAAGTCGATAAGAATTATATAGACCTCAACCTCCTCGATCTGAAAATACAGGGTGAGGTAGGGTATAAGCTCAGCAAGGATTTTCGCTACGACTTTATCGGGGCCGTTCGCTATGTAAAGACCACTACGGAGCACAGCGTGGAAGAAGGCTCCAATATGTCCGAAGCGTATCGCTCCGCCAATTCGCAGGTAGTAAGGCAGGGCAACAAGTTCTTATACTACAATCCGGATTACCCGAATGCCGACCCGGTTATCGTGTTGCCACAGGGTGGTTTCTATAATCGTACGGACGACGAGATGGTGAGCTACTATTTCAAGAATCAATTTGCGTGGAATCATTCCTTCGGCTCCATACACCAGGCTAATCTTGTACTCGGGCAGGAGATCCGCCAGGTAGACCGCCGCAATGCCTTTAACAACGGCTATGGCTACCAGTTCAGCAAGGGCGGAGTAGCGTTTACCGATTACAAGATCATCAAGCAGCTTCTCGAAGGGAACTTCAACTACTTCGGCATGAACGATACGCACGAGCGATACGCCAGCTTCTATGCAGGAGGTACCTATTCCTACAAAGGCAAATACATCCTGAACAGCACGGTGCGTGTGGACGGCTCCAACCGCCTCGGCGAATCTACCACGGCGCGCTGGCTCCCCACATGGAACGCGAGCGCCGCCTGGAACCTGGATACCGAGGCTTTTATGAAAGGCATTACATTCATGGATTATCTCACGCTACGGGCAGGCTACGGGCTTACTGCCAACGCAGGCAACGCCACCAATGCATCTGCGGTATACAGGAGCGCCAACACACGCCGCCCTTACCTGGACGAAACCGAATCGCAGGTGATCATCGAAAGCCTCGAGAACTCAGATCTTACCTGGGAGAAGCAATACGAGGCCAACGTAGGTGTGAATGCCGGCCTGTTTAACAAAATAACCTTTACGTTCGACTACTACCGGCGCAGTCACTTCGACCTTATCAGCGTTATCAAAACTTCAGGTATCGGCGGCGAAGCCTATAAGGCCGTGAACTATGCCGATATGAAGTCTCACGGGCTCGAGCTCGCCGCGGGGGCAACGGTATTCACACGTGGTCCGTGGAGCTGGGCTACCAACTTCGTGTTCAGCTATAACAAGAGCCGTATCACCAACCTTAAGAACATACCGCGTATCATCGATCTTGTTTTCCCTGATGGCGGCGCATTGCAGGGCTACCCGGTGCGGGGTTTGTTCTCCATCGACTACCAGGGGCTCGATCCGGCTTCCGGTATCCCGGTATTTATCAACCAGGACGGCACACGAAGCTCCAATGTCTATATGCAGAGCCTGAATGTAAGCCATCTCAAATATGAAGGGCCGGTAGACCCTACGATAACCGGCGGCTTCTCGAATACATTCAAATACAAAAACTTCTCGGTCAATCTGTTTCTCACGTACCAGGGTGGCAACAAGATCCGGTTGAACCCCGCCTTTAAAAGCGGTTACAGCGATCTCGACGCTATGCCCCGCGAGTTCCGCGACCGCTGGCTAATGCCCGGCGACGAGCAGTATACCAACGTACCGTCTATACCGGACATCATAACGCTAAACTCGCTCGGCTCCGTATATCCCTATAACAGCTACAATTTCTCGACAGCCCGTGTAGCCGATGGCGGTTTTGTAAGACTGCGCACGGTAACGCTGGCCTACACGCTGCCCAACAAGTTCTTCGGAACGACGGGACTCAAAAATGCCACCCTGAGCGTTACCGGCACCAACCTCTGGCTGCTTTATGCCGATAAGAAGCTCTATGGCCAGGACCCCGAGTTCTTTACGTCGGGTGGTGTGGCGATGCCCGTGGCGCGACAGATCACGGCTTCGGTTAAACTGAGTTTTTAAATGAAACGAATGGTTACTATGAAATACTATATATATCCCTTCATCGCCATCGTATTCGTCGTATCGGGT
>Ga0247764_1000110_pt1 | contig 30469 bp, 24 predicted proteins | sample UWRJL051202B4_FD_179932 | JGI IMG/M metagenome (GOLD analysis project Ga0247764, IMG submission 179932) | Plant litter microbial communities from Arlington Agricultural Research Station in Wisconsin, United States - UWRJ-L051-202B-4 | ecosystem: Environmental > Terrestrial > Plant litter >...
CGAGAGCTTCAACGCCTCGATGCTGACCGGCTTCGTGAGGTAGTCCATCGCCCCCGCGCGCATGGCCTCCACCGCCGAAGCTACGTTGTCGGCCGCTGTCGCGACGATCATCGCGATCTCGGGATTCTTTTCGCGCACCCGCTTCAAGAGCTCGAGCCCGCCCATCTTGGGCATGCTCAAGTCGGTGACGATAAGGGTGGGTGCGCGCTCGGAGACGACCTGCAAAGCGTCCTGGCCGTCCGCGGCCACGTCGACTTCGTATCCTTCCTGAACCAACAGTTTCGCGATCCAACGGCGTCCGCTGGCGTCGTCATCGACCACTAATATCCGGCAGCTGCTCATGGCACTCGTCCCTGCTGCTTAGGCTAGCGCAAGCCATCCCGCTCGCGAAGTCCCGAAGATTTCAAAAGGCTGGTGCAAGAACGTGCGTCGAACCATGCCTGCAAACGCAATTCTTGCATCTTGGCTACGGTGCCGAATGTCGGTCCGCGCGAACACGCGGCCTTTCGTGGAAGGCACGGGTCTTGCGATGGTTGGCTCCAGAGCCTCCAGATATGCGCGTTCTGATCGCCGAAGACGACCCTGCTTCTCGTATCTTGCTCGAGGCTTTCCTCGTGAGGTGGGGATACGAGGTAGTTGCCGCGCGCGATGGCAGCGCGGCCTGGGAGATTCTCCAGTCGGACAACGCGCCCCCCATCGCGATCTTGGACTGGATGATGCCAAAGCTCTCCGGAATAGAGGTGTGTCAGCTGGCAAGGGAGCGCATACGGGAGCTGGCACCCTACATATTGATGCTCACGACCAAGGACGGCAGAAGCGACATCATCGCCGGTCTTGATGCAGGTGCGAACGACTACCTGACCAAGCCCTATGACCTGACGGAACTCGCTGCGCGGCTTCGCGTGGCGCGCCGCACGATCACGCTCCAGCGGGAGCTGGCCGACTCCGGCAAAGCGATGGCATATCGCACGTTGCACGATCTGCCGACGGGCGCCTTGAACCGGGGGGCCATTCTCAGCGCGCTAGGGGAGCTACTCACCGATGGCAACCGGCTGAGCGTGAGCCTTGTCTCGGTCCATGACTACAAGACGTTGCAGCAACGTAACGGCTACGCGTGTGCGGAGGCCATCGTTCGCGGGGTCGTCCAGCAACTCCGCTCGAAGTCAGCCAGCGCCTCGATTGGTCGTTACGGCTCTGATCAACTGCTGTTGATTGCGCCTGGAGTGAGCGGCCCCGCACTAGCGACCCTGACCGACGACGTACGTGTCATCGTCGCGCGCTCCGGCTTTGCGGAGTCGCTCGGCGCCGAGGCGCCCGTTCGACTGAGCGCAGGCGTCGTAGAGTGGGACGGAGTAGCCACTCTGGAGCTCTTACTCTGTTATGCTGACATCGCGTTGTGCGCTGCCCGCGAAGCGATCGAGATCTTCTCGCTAGGAGAGCAGCAGTAGCCATGTACGGACTCGTCAACCGCGCCATACAAGATCTCATCCAGGGCAGACACGGCGTCGCCACCTGGCAGCGCATCCGTGAGCGCACCGGAGTCAAGAATTGTCCGTTTCTAAGCATGCAGAGCTACCCGGATGAGGAGACGATCAGCTTGGTGAGTGCGGCAGCGCAAGAGCTTGGTACCACCAATGACGTGTTCTTGGAGGACTTCGGGCGACACTGGATCGACTTTGCGACGCGCCATGGTTACCGCGATCTTCTGCAATCGCGCGGTGATTCGTTGTTCTCCTTCATTGCGCGACTCAACGATTTGCATACTCGCCTCTCGCTCGCGTTTCCCGCGCTGCGCCCACCGTCCTTCCAGGTCGATCCCGTGGACAATCAGACCGTCCGAGTCCATTATCGCTCAGAGCGCGAAGGGCTCAGCGCCTTCGTCGTAGGCCTTCTATACGGAATGGCCGAGCGTTTCGGGGAGAAGCTCGTGGTCGTACACGACCGCCGTCGCGCCGACGGAGCGGATCACGACGAATTCCTGTTGACCGTCGTTTGAGGACGCAAATGACGTTCGACCCGTTCACGCTATTCCCTTTCCACGTCCAATTCGATCGCAATCTGGACGTGTTGGCCGTGGGACCAGGACTGCAGAAGATCCTGTCACACGACGCACGCGGGATGAACCTGACCGAGTTGCTCCGTGTCAAACGTCCGACTGGCATCTCGACCTTCGCCGACTTCGAAGGCGCCGCGGAGCAGCTGATCGTAGCTGAGCTCAAGGCTGGAAGTGTACTGCTGCGCGGGCAGGTCGTTCTGCTCGAAGCTGGTGAGCGGGCCGCGCTTCTCTGTTCCCTCTGGTTCACCGAGCTGTCGATGCTCGAGCGTTGCGGGCTGTCGTTCGCAGACTTCCCGTTCCACGATGGTACCGGAGACTATCTCCTTCTGCTGCAAACGCAGGCCACAGCGCTCGCCGACGCCGCAGAATTCGCCCGAGAATTGTCGGCTCAGCGCGCGGCGCTGGAAGCCATGAACGAGCAGCTCTCTACGGCGCGGAAAGCTGCAGAGCTGGCGAGCCGAGCCAAAAGCCAATTCTTGGCCAACATGAGCCACGAGATCCGCACGCCTATGAACGGTGTGCTGGGCATGCTTGCTTTGCTACTGGACGACGAGTTGACCGAGGACCAGCGGCGTCACGCGTCCATGGCGCACGTCTCTGCTTCCGCGTTGCTCACCGTCATCAACGACATTCTGGACTTTTCGAAGATCGAAGCCGGGGCGCTTCGCCTCGTCACCGAGAGCTTGGACATCAAACAGCTCGTCACCGAGGTGTTTTCGCTCGTCGCAGATGAAGCACTCAAGACGGCCGTCGAACTCAACGCTTCGGTAGATTCAGGTCTGCCGCCGCTACGTGGGGACGCGACGCGCGTCCGGCAGGTCCTGCTCAATCTGGTGGGAAATGCAGTCAAGTTCGCTCGGGGTGGCACGGTTGGCGTGAAAGTTCGGAGTACGGGGGAAGATCCGCAGGGACTGCTCGTACGCATCGAGGTGAGCGACACGGGGATTGGCATCGCAGCCGATGTCCTGGACACACTGTTTGCTCCTTTCACGCAGGCAGACGGTTCCACCACCCGCCGGTACGGTGGCACCGGGCTTGGTCTTGCCATCGCCAAGCAACTCACTGAACTCATGGGCGGGACGATCGACGTTCAAAGCCAGCTTGGAAGGGGCAGTACGTTTTCGTTCACGCTGCGGCTCGAGCGCGATCAACTTGCGGTACCCCTAGCCTCGCAGCCTGTCGGGAGGATCGATGGATCGCCACGGCGCGCTCGCGGCCGCGTGTTGGTCGCCGAAGACAACCCAGTCAATCAAGAGGTGACGCGCGCGATCTTGACCAAACTTGGCTGGACAGTCGACGTCGTCGCAGATGGGCTAGCAGCCCTCACCGCGACGAAGAATAACGACTACGACGTCGTGCTGATGGATTGTCACATGCCAACCCTTGACGGTCTCGCGGCGACACGGCGCATCCGCGAAGTCGAGAGTGTGGGTGACCGCTTACCGATTATTGCGCTGACGGCCTCGGCCATGATCGGTGACCGAGAACAGTGCCTCTCCGCGGGAATGGACGGATACCTTTCCAAGCCGTTCTCCCCGAGCGACCTACTGACAGCGCTGGCTCCCTACGTGCACACTAGCCAACCGCCGCCGTCGGTTCGGCACGCCGCGCCCCAGGATACGATCAGGGCGACGCTGGCGGAGCTGGCGGGAGAACTTGGTAATTCGGTCATAAACAGCATGATTGCCGCTTACCTGGAGGACGCCCCAATCACGTTGCGACACCTGGTGGCAGCTTGTGAGGTTGTCGACCTGCTCGAGATCCAGCGGCGCTCTCACGCGCTCCGGTCAGCGTCCGCCACGATGGGAGCGCGCGCTCTGTCCAGCGCGTGTGCCGGGATGGAAAGCGCGGCAGCAAGAAGAGTCTTCGAACGCGAAAACCTACACAGGATTCAACTGGAGGCCCAACACGCGATCGTCGAACTCCGCATGCTCGCCGAGTTCTATGGCCGTCAGCCTTCGAGCCTCAACCCCGTTCCAAACTCCATGACCAGCTCGAGGACGCAGGCAAGGTCCTCACAGGACCCACGACTATGAGTGTCACATCGAACACAGACCAATACGGCATCCAACATGTCATGATCTCCGGCAGATTCGACTTTAGCTGTCACCGCGACTTTCGAGCCGCGATCGCTACCCTCAACAAGGCCAGCAAGGTCGTCGTTGACTTTGGCACAACCACGTACATCGACAGTGCGGCGTTGGGTATGCTGTTGTTGCTCAGGGACTATATGGGTGATGTTCGCAGCATTCGCTTGGCCAACTGTAAAGGCCAGCCGGATCAAGTGTTGAGGATCGCCAACTTCCATCGGCTCTTCGGCTATGACAGCACCGCCTGAACCAACCGAGGGAAACGGCACGTTGCGCGGTCTCGTTCTGTCCGTGGGTGCCGATGATGCGAGCTTCGTCAGGATTCGCGAGACGCTACAAAAGCTGGGCGCGGACATCGCTCGGGTTGAGGACGTGCCTGCGGCTCTCAACTATATGTGTGCGCAGCCGCCCAGCCTGTTACTGGTCGGTGCCGCTCTCTCGAACGACTGCGAGCTCGCACTGCTTCACAAGCTCCGAGACGATTCGCTGCTCCGCCAAGTTCCCGTGATGTGTCAACGTCCACGTACGGAGGATGATCCGTTGCTCAATGACCTCGATTCGCTGCCACCCCACTGCTACCTGAGCAGCGCGTTCGATTCGGTTGTCCTGCTCTCCGTCGTACGCGGGGCACTCGTTGGCAACCCTTCTCACGCACCGCCTGTTGCCTCGGGAGCTTCGCGATTCGAACTCCTACGCGAAGCGCGCTTCACTTTCCGGACGTTGCTCGAAGCGCAAGAGCTGGCAGTCGAGCTCTCCCGCGTATGTCCGGAACCTTCACGCGCCGAACTGGGTCTCGTCGAGTTGATGATAAACGCCGTGGAGCACGGTAACCTGGAGATCAGCTACGAGCATAAGTCGATGTTGTGTTGGAACGGTGGCTGGCGAGCCGAAATCGCTCGACGACTGCAACTCGCGCCCTACGCTTCGCGTGAGGTGAGCGTCCGTTTCCTGCGAGATCGAGACACGCTGCGTTTCGAAATCAGTGATGAAGGGCCCGGCTTCGCCTGGCATAAGTTTTTGGATTTTGATCCCGATCGCTCGTTAGATCCGAACGGCCGGGGCATCGCGCTCGCAAGAAACGTCGCCTTTACCCGGCTCCGGTATCGCGAGCCGGGCAATGTCGTCGTAGCCGAGATTGCGTTGGAGCCTAGACAGTGAACTTTCACGTGGATTCGTCGAACACGTCCGTGTCGTCGGAGCTCACCACGCTCGTCGTGGATGATGACCCTGTTGCCGGCGCACTCATGGAGCGACTGCTTCGTCGAGCGAACCACCGAGTCGTCTTGGCACGCAGCGGTGAGGAAGGCCTGGCGCTTTTCCATCAACGTGAGCCGGACCTGGTGCTCATGGACCTGATGTTGCCCGGAATGGATGGCTGCCGGACCATGCAATTGATGAAGCGTCTTCGCCAGGACACTTGGTTACCTGTGATCCTGATCTCCGCGAAGGATGGCTCGGACGAGGTGCTTCAAGGGCTGCGTGCAGGAGCTGACGACTATCTCACCAAGCCGCTCAACGTCGAGCACGCCCTGGCTCGCGTCAACAACATGAGCCGCTCTCTCGTCATGCAGCGCGCGCTCAGAACCTCATTTAGCTTCACGCGCGCGCTGATGGACCACATAGCCGATGGCATGCTGTGCTGCGACGAGGCGGGAGTCGTTCGCGAGAGCAATCGCGCCGCCGAGCAACTGTTCGGTTACGAGCCCGGTCAACTTCTCGGCGTGGACGTGCTGAAGCTGTTACCTGAGTCGACGAATAGCGTCCGCCCGGGTCCCGGCGCATCCAGCAAACTCTACGCTAGCGGTAGACGCCGGGACGGTTCCGTCTTCTCGGTCGATGCACAGCAGTCCACGGTCGAGATCGGCGGGCATTTCCGCACGGTCATCACCGTGCGCGACGTCACAGAACAGCTTCGCGAGGAGCGCCGCGTATTGAACGACGCAGCCAAGCTCCGGGACTATAAGGAGACCAAAGAGAGCGAAAACGCGCTGGCGCAGGAGATGTTGGCCAAGCTGCTCCACCGCCAGGCGGAGCCGCCGAGCAACGTGCGTCACGAAGTCAAGGCGGCCGCAGGCTTCAGCGGCGATGCGGTCGTTTCTCTCCATGCACCGGATGGACGCCTGTTCGTGATGTCGGTGGACGCGACAGGCCATGGGCTCGCCGCAGCCATCAGTCTCATTCCCGCGCTTTCCGTGCTCTACGCGATGGTGGCCCGAAACTACCCGCTGCAGGCGATCGTGGCGGAGCTCAACGCCAAACTCCTCGAGTTGCTGCCCGTGGGGCGTTTCATGGCGGCGGCGCTCGTCTGCATCGATCAGAAGGCGCGCCACGGCTCGATTTGGCTCGGCGGAATGCCACCCGTCTTCCTCGTCTCACACGACGGTGAAGTCCTAGAACGTTTCGATTCTCCCCACGTCGCGCTTGGCATTGTGCGTTCGGACGCTGAATCCACGCGCACGCGACCTTTTGCTTGGAATGCGCCGTGTCAGCTGGTGGTGTGTTCAGACGGCCTGACCGAGGCGGAAAACCCATCGGGTGAACAATTCGGAGAACAGCGTTTGCTGCGCGCCTTGGCAGCTGCGTCGCCTACCGAGCGCCTACCGCACGTTCTCGAGCGCTGGCAGCAGCACCTTGCCGGTTTCGACGGCACCGATGACGCTTCCATCGCAGTGATAGATCTAAACTAGCGGCGTCGTTGGCTGAACCTGCGTGTCCAGCACGTCACGCAGCTTCCGCGCCAACGCCTGCGGGCCGAAGGGCTTCTGAATGAACTGCGTGTGTTCGCGGGTGACACCTGAAAGAGCGGCGTGCTCCGTGTAGCCGGACATCAACAGCACTTTGACCTCGGGCACGTGCTCACGGACGGCTCTCGCCAGTTCCGGGCCGGTCACACGCGGCATCACGACGTCGGAAAGTAGCAATGAAAGCTCGCGAGCGTGCTCTCGCGCGAGCGCGACTGCGTGCTCCGCGTCGTCCGCGAGGAGCACGCGGTAACCTTGGTTGGCCAACATGCGTTTGATCGAGGTTCGAAGCGCAACGTCGTCCTCGGCTAGCAATACGAGTTCCCGACCCGTCAAATTTCTATCTGGTCGGACGATTCGGACCTGGTCTGACTCCGTTTCCACTCGTGGCAAGTAGACCTTGAAAGTCGTGCCTCGACCGAGTTCGCTATATACCGAGAGTTGACCCCCACACTGTGCGACGATGCCGTGCGAGACGGCCAGTCCCAAGCCAGTGCCTTTGCCGACCTCCTTGGTCGTGAAGAACGGCTCGAACAAGCGGCTTTGGGTCGCGCGATCCATGCCCGTCCCGGTGTCGGTTACGCCGACCACGACGTGTGGTACCGGGCTGTCCATCGGCCGCCCCGCTAGAACATCGAGATCGAGATTGAACGTCTCCAACGTCAATTTGCCACCTTTTGGCATCGCGTCGCGCGCATTGACGACGAGGTTCATCAGCACCTGTTCGATCTGCCCCGGATCGGCATGAACGCGACCCAAGTCGCTCTCGAGCCTCACTTCGAGCTCTATGTCTTCGCCAATCAGGCGGCGCAGCATACGCTCAATATTGGCGATGACCTGATTGAGGTCGACGACGCGTAGCTCGAGCACCTGGCGGCGGCTAAACGCCAACAGTTGTCGTGTGAGGCCTGCCGCCCGCTCCGCCGCCGTCTTCACTTCGCGCGCGTCCTCGAGCCGCGGATCTTGAGGACTCAGCGCGTCGATCAGAAATTCGCTGTTGGCGAGGATGGTCGCCAAAATGTTGTTGAAGTCGTGCGCGATGCCACCAGTGAGCTGGCCGATGGCTTCCATCTTCTGCGCCTGACGTAAGCTATCCTCCAGGCGCCGGCGCTCCGTCACGTCAGAGAGCAAAGCGTCGTTGTACGTGACGCCGCCTCGCTCATACTGTGCGATCACGCGATGCCGCAGCCAGATCCAAGCTCCGTCGCGCCGGCGCCAGCGGTACTCCGTGTCAAAGAGACTTTCGGGCTGAAGTGCCTGCGCGCCATAGGCCAGCGCCAAGCGCTCCTGATCGTCCGAGTGGATCCGGGTTGACCAAAAGTCGGGCTTAGCGGCGTAGAGTTCTTTTTGATTGAAGCCCGTGATGCGCTCGACGTTGGCAGTGACGAATACGCAGCGTTCGCGGGACGTGGTCAGCACGATGTCGGGCATTCGCTCGACCAGCGAGCGATACTTTTCTTCCGCGACCGCGAGCGCTTGAGCCGCAAGAAAGCGCCCGGTTACGTCGCGACCAATCGCAAATACCAACGTCTCTGCGTCCACCTGGATCGAGGAGATCGAGAAGTCGACGTAGACGGTGACCCCGTCGTGGCGCGAGATGGGGACGGCATAGACTCGCCCATTCCCTGACGCGATCGCGGCTGCGAGCTCGACGCCCGAGGTTTCTTTACCGTGCGGAGTGAAGTCGAGCAGATGACCACCACGAAGCTCGGAGGGTTCGATGCCGAGCACTTGCCGCCAACGTTGATTGGCCTCCAGAATTCGGCCGTTCGTGTCGAGCACAGCCACGGCGTCATTGGCGCTCTCGAATAGAGCGCGGTAGCGTTCCTCGGCGCTCTTGGCTTCACCCAGCAAGCGCCGGATCTGGTCCGCGTTGGTGCGCAAGTGCTGCTCGTATTCGTCGGCGTCAGCGCGGCGTGGCGCTCCGCGTGGCTGACCAATCACGCCACGTAGCGCTTCGAGCTCCGCCTCGAACTCCGGGGTTCGACCCACCAGTACGGAGGCACCAACCCGCGTTGCGAGCGCATGTGCCTTCTCGTCCCAGTAATGAGCGCTTGCGAGCACTATCGGAACGTTGACGAGCGATGGTTCGGCGCGGAGGCGACGGCACAATCCAAAACCATCCGTCTCCCCCATCAGCACGTCGCTGAAAATGGCGTCCGGCGGGGCCGACAGGGCGAGCTGCATCGCCTCCGCCGAACTGCGAGCTCTCGTCACCTCGTAGCCGGCGTCTTCGAGGCGCACGGCCGAGAGTTTGAGTTGAAGCGGGTCGTCATCGACAATCAGAACGCGCCAACTCCGCGCGCAGCCATTGGTATTCGGCTGGTTAATGGCCAAGGCGGTTTCCCCCTCGCTTGTTTTTGGCGTGATCGTGATTGAGCTAGGTCGCTCCCAGAAGATGCCCGAGAAAGCTCGAGAAAGCTAGCGCGTCAATCGGTTTCGCGACGCACGCCCGACAGCCGGCAGCAAGAGCCGCCGCTTCGATTTCGCGATGACTGAGCGCTGTTATCGCAACCACCAGAATATCGCGGGTGGCGTTGTCTCTCTTCAGGGCTCGAACCAGGTCCAGTCCGCTCATCCCAGGCAGCTCTAGGTCGAGCAAGATAACGTCCGGTCGAGCTCGAGCGATAAGCTCGAGGGCGTGTTCTCCGCTGACAGCTGCCTGGACCGTGTACCCTTCACCAGACAGCAGCGCGCGCATCAAGCGCGTGCTCGGCTCGTCGTCGTCGACGACGAGAACGCGCCTGTCCGTGGAGCCACACATCTCCGCTGCGACCCATGCGAAGATCGGACCAGACGCTCAACGGGCGCTGACCATGGGAAAAGCCTCGCCCGTCACCCTGCCTACGCCGTCCAGCGAGCCAGCGAAGTGCAAGAACTGCACTGCCAGGTGCAAAAGCTTCCATAGGCCGGCGTCCCCCCGGCAGCCTGTGCTGACCTCATGGACAGGCCCGTTCGGCAGGTCTACTCCAAACGGACTACAAGACACTTTGCGTGTAGGGTGAGGAGCCTGGCCCATTCCAGGCGGCGACTCTGAGCCGTAGGCAAGCAACGAAAATATTGCGCCGGGTCCGCCCGGCGGAATCCATTGAGTGGTTCGAAGGGGTTTTCGCCTGGCACCATGCGTGCATTCGCAGCACGGCGTGGCCGAAGACGAGAATGCTGACGACGCCTCGATGACCAGCGAACACTTCGCACACGTGGTGGCGTTGAACGAGGCCGGCAAGCTGCTCACTGCTCGCTCCTTCCGCGTCAATTTGATCGCCCTCGATGCGATGGTGCAGAGCAAACGCGTTGGCGACACGCTGCGTGGCTTCGACGAAGTATCCTCCCAGATGCGAACCTGGAGTCAGGAACTCCAAGCCATGGTCGAGCGATTGAATATTCTTAGCCGACAAGTGGTGACCGAGGTGAGCCATTCGGCGAAGCAGTCGCACACGCTGCGGCTATTGAGACTGGCTGCCGCAAACGACGGCCGCGCCACGCTTCGCGAGGCTTTGGTCGTTAGGGAAGCTGACCGCGACGCGCAGCGTCGAATGCTCAAGAAGTTGTGGCGACAGGTGAACGACTGCGTAGACGAGCTCAGTCAGCTCGGCATGATGGCCATGGTATTGTCTCGCGCCGCGATGATCGAGGCAGCCAGTGCACCCGTCTTGCAGCTCGAACAGCTTGCCGGCGTGTCTCGAGAATTCGCGCGCAATTCAGAGGGTGTGGTCAGTGAGCTGAAGGTTCTGAGCCATCAAGTGAAGCGAGTACGATGAAAAAGGCGACAGTACTGTATGAATCTGGGAGCCATTGCTGGCAGGTCATCGCGCGCGACCCCGAGCGTCCTTCACACCTGATTGATACCAACGAATACCTACTCACCGACAACTCGGTGTCGCTGCTCACCGATCCGGGAGGTCAGGAGATCTTTCCCGCGGTGTTCTCCGCCCTGAGCGAGTCGGCGGATCCGCGGCGAATTGAAACGATCTTCGCGTCGCACCAAGATCCGGACGTCATCTCCTCTCTGGCGCTGTGGCTGGCGTTCAAGCCTACCATCAAGTGCTATACGAGCTGGCTCTGGTGCAGCTTCATCCCGCACTTCGGCGGTAATGAGGAGACACTCATTCCCGTTCCCGACGAGGGCATGACTATCGAGGTCGGCCGCAGTGTGCTTTCACTGATTCCAGCGCACTTCCTCCATTCATCAGGAAATTTTCATCTCTACGACCCGGCCGCAAAACTATTGTTCAGTGGCGACATCGGGGCGGCGCTGCTCCCGCACGATCATACAAGTCTATTCGTCACCGATTTTGATCGGCACATTCCAATGGCCAAAGGCTTTCATCAGCGATGGATGGGATCCGCGCAAGCCCGCGACGCCTGGTGTGAGCGCGCGTCGAAGCTGGACATCGAGTTTTTATGTCCGCAGCATGGCGCCATCTATCGGGGCCGCGACGTGCAGCGCTTTATCGATTGGTTCTCCGGGCTCGAAGTGGGTCGTCTGCGCTAACCGAGCAGCGACGCATGGCGAAAAGCGCCACATGAAGTTCTGCGCGAAGCTACGGCTGTGAGGTAGCCGTGGGGTTCGATCCTGGATAAGGTCACGCCGAGCGCTGGCCCCCCTCGTGACTTCAGCAACATCGGATCCTCGACCTGCTCCGGAAGGCTGGGTCGAACTGTTGTCCGCGGCCCTTCAGTCGTTCATGCACGCCGCGGGAGATCACGCCGCGCTTGCACAGTGCGTCTCGGAGGCCATGAGGGACGCTCTCGGCTCCGCTTGCATCGTTTGGTTCATCGACCCCGATTCGCGAGAGCTCGCCGTCGGCTCGTCGTCACTCGTGGAAGGGCCTGGCCTCAGAGCGTGCAACGGCCGAGAGCTGGAGCTGCCTATCCTCGAGCGATTGCGCACAGCTGAGGCCAATTTCTTCCTGCTGTTGGCCGCGACCGACGACGCAGAGTACAGCGAGCTTCAGCGGTCTCTGTTCGACGCGCCAGCGAGTAGTGTGGCCGGGGTCAAGCTTGAATCGGAGGGCGTTACCGTAGGCGTCGCCGTCTTCGCGCGATCCGCCAACCACTCTCCGTCGACGGTGCACGATATCGCACTGGCGCGGTACTTGGGCGGGCGCGCCGCGATCGCGCTTGCGCACGGCCGCGCGTTGGTTGCAGCGCAGCGCGAGCTCAACGAGCGGCGGCGGCTGGCAGAGCGACTGCGGGTACTCGCCAACGCCTCCAAGGTCTTCTCTGCAGCCTCGGCAGACTATCGCACGCTGCTCTCGGTCGTGGCCGAGACGGTCGGTAAAGTCTTGGGCGAATATTGCTCGATCCGGCTGGTGTCCGAAGACGGGGCGTGGCTCCGTGCCGAGGACGCCAGCGTGTATCACGAGGACCCGGAGCTCGCCGCCACTGTGAAGCAGGCGATCGAGACACATCCGCAGCGGGTTGGTGAGGGGTTCACGGGACGCGTGGCAGCGAGCGGAGAGGCGATGATGCATCACTTCTCGACCCCGACCGAACTCTGGGACGGCACCGTGCCTCCTTACAGATCCGTCGTGACGTCGCTCGCGCCAGCGAGCGCAATTTTGGCGCCGCTGATGTCTCGGCGGCGATGCTTGGGCGTGTTGTCACTGACGCGCACCGCGCGAAGCCCCAGGTACGACGCGGACGACTTCGAGCTAGCCAAAGAGCTCGCGGATCGCGCGGCGGTCGCCGTCGAGAACGCGCTGCTGCTGACCAATCTAGAGCAGCGCTTGATCGAGATCAAGAAGGGCGAGCAGAAGTTCCGAGAGCTGCTGGAATCAGCGCCCGATTCCATCGTGATCATCGACGCCGCCGGCAAGATGGTTCTCATCAACGCACAGACTGAAGCGATGTTCGGGTATTCGCGGCAAGAGCTGCTCGGCCAACTCGTCGAAATGCTCATCCCCGCGGCTTATCGCCGAGAGCATCCCGAGCTGCGAGCACGGTACTTCAATGCGCCGCGCTTGCGTCACGCGATGGCACAAGGGCTCGATCTGTACGGTCTGCGTAAGGACGGCAGTCAGTTCGCGGCAGAGATCAACCTGAGCCCAATCACTACCGCCGAGGGCCAGTTGGTCACCGCGGTCATCCGAGACGTCAGCGAGCGAAAGCGGCTGGAGGAAGCGCGCACGCGCGCGCGCGAACTGGAAGGCGTGAATCGACGCGTACAGGAGGCGAGCCGCCTAAAAAGCGAGTTTTTGGCCAACATGTCCCACGAGCTTCGTACGCCGCTGAATGCCATCATCGGCTTTTCTGCCCTGCTGCATGCTGGTAAGGCCGGCGCGCTATCGGCGACGCAGCAAGAGTACCTAGGGGACATCCTGAGTAGCTCGCGTCATTTGTTGCAGCTCATCAATGACGTACTTGACTTGGCGAAAATAGAGGCAGGAAAGATCGAGCTTCAGCCGCAGCCTGTCGACCTTTCTCGCGTCGCAGCCGAAGTCAAAGACATCCTGCGCGGATTCGCCGTCGAAAAACACGTGGACATCGCGGTCTGTGTCTCGCCCAACATTGGCGAGGTGGTTACCGACCCGCGCCTGCTCAAGCAAGTCCTCTACAACTACCTGTCGAACGCCATCAAATTCACGCCGGAGCGCGGCAGGATCGAGCTCCGCATCGACGAAGCGCCGAATGAATGCTTTGGGGTACGTGTCAGCGACACCGGTATCGGCATTGGGGAGGCGGATATTCCGCGGCTTTTCGAGGAGTTTCAGCAGCTCGACGCTGGCATTGCCAAGAAGTACCAAGGCACCGGCCTCGGGCTTGCGTTGACGAAACGCATTGTCGAGGCTCAAGGCGGTAACGTCGGTGTCGAAAGCATCGCAGGGCAGGGGAGCACCTTTTACGCCACCTTGCCTCGTCGGCCACCCTCGGACTGAGCGAGCACGAGCATGCAGGGTCCAATCTTGATAGTCGATGACAATCCGACGAACCTCAAGCTGGTGCGGATCATCCTGGAAGGAGAAGATTACCTCGTCCAGACGGCGGTCGATGCGGAGGCAGCTCTACGTGCGCTCGAAACCTTCTCGCCCCGCCTGATCTTGATGGATCTGCAGCTGCCAGGAATGGACGGGCTCGAACTCACACGACGCCTTCGTGAACAAGCTCGCTGGGGCTCGACTTGGATTGTCGCGCTCACCGCCTATGCGATGAAAGGCGACGAAGCCAAGGCCATTGCCGCAGGCTGCGACGGATACTTTACGAAGCCTCTGAATCTCGACACGTTTCCCCAAGCCGTGGCGCGCTTCATGGCAAAGCCTCGGCCGGTAAAGGGCAGCCAGTAAGAGGCAGAGGCGGCCGCGAGGGCCCTGCTTCGAGTCCAGGACGTGCCGCGGGCGCGTTCGTATAGCCGCGCGCAAATACTGCTGTCGCGCGCAAGGCCTGCGCGCTTACGGCTAGTTAACGCACGTTCATAGCGCTCGCGCCGTGACGAACTCCGCGGAGTTTAGTGAATCATGTACGCAGCCGGAGTTGGCACGGCTCCTGCTGAAGCAGCTGTGGGTACACGGCGCTCGAGCCTCAAACCAGCGAGAATGAACATGGAACCAATGCGCAAACCTCATATTATCGTGGTGGGAGTCGATTACTCGGAGACTGGGGCGTTGGCGTTCGAACGAGCCCTTGAAGCCGCGTCGACCCACCCAGGCGCCGAGTTGCACGTCGTCCACGTTCTGACTTCGCTCGTGGCACTCGCAGATCCGCTTGCTGGCGCCGCTCCTCAGGCACCGTTCTCCCTGCAGGAGGCCACCGAGCAGTCGGATCGCTACGTGAAGCAGCGTTGCGCTGAATTCCTCGCTCGGAGCTCAGATACGCCCGCGGTGCCTGTCATTCGTCTGCACGTGCGATTCAGTGAACCAGCGGAACAACTAGCGCAGCTTGCGGCCGACTTGGAGGCGGATCTCATCGTCGTGGGGACCCACGGCAGAAGAGGATTATCGCGCGTGCTGCTGGGCTCGGTTGCCGAGGGGACGGTGCGCCTGGCACCGTGCCCCGTGCTGGTGGTGAGGCCCAAGCAAATCCCGCTGCAGCCCCAGATCTTGCCGCCCTGCCCCGAGTGCGTGAAGGCACGGGCAGCCAGCAAAGGCTCGGAATTGTGGTGCGCTCAGCATTCCGAGCGCCACGGCCAACGTCACACCTACTATCAAATGGATCGCGCATCGAGCGATGGCGGTTTTCCTCTGGTGACGCGCTAATCAACCGTAACCCGCTGCAGGCTCCAGAGGTTTCTGTTAGACAGACACCAGTCCGAACGCGTCGAGCCGTTCGGTTGAAGCAGCATGCCCACTCCCTTCCCACTCTTCGCCGACGACAATGACGCAGCGGAGCTCTTCCGACGCCTGGTCGACTCGGCTCCGGACGCGATGGTGGTGGTCTCGCAAAATGGCGAGATCGTTCTGGTGAATCTGCAGGCGGAAACGCTGTTCGGCTACCCCCGCAGCGAGATGATCGGTCAGCCAGTTGAAGTGCTCGTGCCAGAGCGCTTCCGCGCCCACCACGTTGCGCACCGCAATGGCTTCATGGCCGCACCCAAGAGTCGTCCGATGGGCTCCGGGCTGCAGCTGTACGGCCGGCGGCGCGACGGCACGGAGTTCCCCATCGAAATCAGCCTCAGCCCGTTGACTGGGCCGACGGGCATGCTGGTTTGCAGTGCGATCCGCGACGTGACGGAGCGCAAGCGCGCCGAGTCGGCGGCGCGTCTGGCTAGCGACCGCTTACTCAGCGCGGTGGAGAGTATCCACGGGATGCTCGCGCTCTACGACGCGGAAGATCGCTTGGTGTTGTGCAACAGTGCGTGCCGCGAATTGTTCGGTCGCGGCCTGAGCGGCGCCATCACGGGACGCACTTTCGTGGACGTGATCAGCGGCTCCGTCCGTGCCGGACTGTTCGAGTTGGGCGAAGAATCCCCGGGGGATTTCATCGAACGCTGTGCCCGGTACCACCGGAGCCCGGTCGGCACGCTGGAACTCAAGACGCGCGATGGCCGCAACCTGCGCGCGACGGATCGACGCACCTTGGAAGGCGGCGTGATCAGCACGATCTGGGACGTATCGGACGACGTGCAGCGGGAAGAAGAGTTGCTGCGTGCTCGTTCGCTGGCCGAAGCAGCCAGCAGCGCCAAGAGTGAGTTCTTGGCGTCCATGAGTCACGAATTGCGCACGCCGCTCAACTCGATCTTGGGCTTTGCGCAGCTGCTCCAGCGTGACCGGCGCGCGCCGCTGACGGACAAGCAAAAGGAGAAGATTTCGCACGTCCTGAGCGGTGGCGAACACCTGTTGCGGCTGATTGACGACATCCTGGATTTGTCGCGCATCGAGGCAGGGCGCGTCTCGGTCTCGCTAGAACCAGTGGGGATCGCCGACGTGCTGACGGAGGTGGAGTCCACGCTAGCGCCGATGGCAACGCGCGCAGGCATCACGCTGCGCGTGGAGGCGCTGCCGGCGGACTTGCCCAAAGTGGTGGCGGACCGCACGCGCTTCGCGCAAATCCTGATAAACTACGGCTCCAATGCTCTGAAATACGGCCGGCCCGGGGGCAGCGCGGTGTTTTCCGTGGAGCGAGTCGAGCACGGCTTCATCCGTATCTCGTGCGTGGATGACGGCCAGGGGATCCCGCTGGACAAGCAGGATAAGATATTCCAGCCGTTTCATCGCGCCGGTCAGGAGACGGGACCGATCCAGGGCACGGGTATCGGCCTGGCCATCAGCAAACGTCTGACAGAGTTGATGACCGGCTACGTCGGCTTCTCCAGCACACCCGAAAGGGGCTCCAGGTTTTGGATCGACCTGCCCTCGCACCGCGCAGCTCCGGCCGAAGCCGCGGAAGCGAGCGCGGCTGCCAGCGCCGTCGGGTCATCGCTTCAGGCAAGCGATGGGGATCGCTTCCTCGTCGTCTACATCGAAGACAATCCTTCGAACATTGCGTTCATGCAAGAGCTGTTGGAGGAGCTCGGCAGCGTGCAGCTGATCGCGATCCCTACGGCCGAAGTCGGCATCGAGGTCGTGCGCGAGCGTCAACCGCACGCGGTGATCATGGACATCAACCTGCCCGGAATGAGCGGCTACGAAGCCACGCGACAACTGAAGAGCTGGCCGGAGACGCAGAGCATTCCCGTGATCGCCCTGACGGCCGCCGCCATGACCGGCGACCGTAAACGCTTCGCCGACGCCGGATTTTATCGATACTTGACCAAACCCGTCCGCGTGGAAGAGCTGATCGGCACGCTGGAAGAGATCTTGAAGCCGGTCGCGCCGTAAGCTTCAGCTGAAGTTGTCAGCCAAGGCGCAGCCCGAGCCGCTCGAGCAGCGTGGTGAGCCGTGAACCGCATGCGGGCAACGCCGGGACCAATCGTCGTGCGTGCGGAATCAGCCAACGCGGCGCGTGCGGCAAGACGTCAAAGGACACGTTGACGCCCAGCAGCTTGTGCCATTCGCGCTGACGCTCGGCTCCATACTCTTCCAGAGTCTCGGGCGTGGCCCTGCCGGCAATGCAGTCGGCCATGCGTCGGACCAGCGCGTCGGCCTCTTCCAGCCCAGCGTTCACACTGTGATTGCCGAACGGAGCCGTGATGTGCGCGGCGTCGCCGGCGAGCCACACGCGACCTCTGCCGAAGTGACGCGTCAAACGGCGTTCGAAGTGCGTCACGCTGCTCCAGCCAAGCGCGGTCGGCTCCGGTGAGGTTGGGTCGCGTCTGCGTCGAAGCAGCTCGCGCAGCCGCTCCAGGTCCGGCGTTTCGCTGAGCTCGCGATCAATCTGAAAACCGCCGCGAATCCGCGCGCCGGGCAAGGGCAGGAGAGAGCTCATCAGCTCACCTTCGAAGCTCAGACAAAGTTCCTTCAGCACCGTGACGGTGTCGAAGTCGAACATGGCGAAGCTCTCGGTATTGCCGAGATCGAGCGTTTCAATGCCCAAGGCCGCGCGTATGCGCGAGTCATAGCCGTCTGCACCGATCACGAACTTGGCGCGAATGCTCCCGGAACTCTGCGTCTCCCAGTCGCTGTACAGAGCCGGTGAGCCGTATCGCACGAGCTCGCGCTGAAGCACGCGCACCTCGACCTCCGAGGTCGTCTGTTCCAGACTGGAGGCTTGCCGCGGAGCTTGAGCGACTACACCGCGCCGCTTCAGCTCTGCGCGCAGGATCTCCTCCAGGTCATCCTGAGTCAGCGCCAGCACTGGGTGTTCGAGATCGAGCCGCAGCACGGAGCCGTCGTTGGTTCTGATTACGAGCTGATCCAGCAAACGCCCGCGCGCGCGCAGCATTTCGAGCAGTCCGTAGCTGGCGAGCAACCCCAGGCTGTCGCCATGCAGCAGGCAGCCCCGCCCTGGACTGAAGCCGCGAGGAAACTGGTCGAGCAGGGCGACCGCCAAGCCGTGTTCGGCGCCAGCGAGGGCAGCCAGCAGCCCCACCGGTCCGGCGCCCACCACGAGCAAATCGACGCTTTCTGGGGCAGCTCGGAGGCGCTTGTTCATCGGCTTGGAGCGACCTCGAAGCAAAGAGCAAGCCAGGCAGCCAAATCGGTGCGGGACGCCCGATTCTCGGGAACATTCAGCGTCACGGCTCGACGCGACTGCAGTGTCTGCGCCTAACCGCGCCCCTGCGCAAGCCTTGCGCTATCCTGCGCGCGCAAGCCCATGCCTGACAGCCCGAGTCGAATCCTCGTCGTCGACGACAACGCTCAAAACCTGGCGCTGGCACAGGCGACCCTCGAAGAAGAGGGCTTCGAAGTGGAGCTTGCCCAGAACGGTAAACAAGGTATCGAAGCGTTCGCGCGGCGGCCGCCGGACTGCGTGCTGCTCGATGTGCGCATGCCGGACTTGGACGGCTTCGGTGTCAGCGCCCGGCTCCGGGAGCTCCCGGGCGGTACGGAAACTCCGATCATTTTCGTTACGGCGCTGCGTGACGTGGACACGTTCGATCGCGCGCAGCTCGCCGGCGCAGACGACTTCCTGACCAAGCCGGTACGTCCGCCGGAGCTTGTCGCGCGGGTTCAGGCAGTGCTGAAGCTGCGCCGCATGAACGCGGATCTGCGCGGGCTCTACGACGTGGTCCGCCACCAACGGGACGACCTGATGCGTCTGCAGCTGCAGAAAGAGCGTTTGAGCGCGTTCGTGGTGCACGACCTCAAGAATCCCGTCACTGCCATGGACTTGATGGCGCAAGTACTGGCGAGCGACCGCGAAGCGCCAGAACGGGTGCGCACCACGGCGCTGCAAATTCGCAGTGAAGCGCGCGCCTTGATGCGCTTGATCCTGAACTTGCTCGACATCAGCAAAAGCGAGGAGGGAAAATTAGAACCCCGTCGAGTGCGGTTGGAGCTGCCTCACCTGGTGCAAGAAGCCTTCGAATCCGTGGAGGCGAAGGCCACGCTGCACGAGGTGAAGTTGGAGAAGCAGCTCAGCGTGACCCAAACCACGGCCGATCCCGATCTGTTGCGCCGCGTGGTGGAGAACTTGCTCGACAATGCGATCCGCCACACGCCGAGTGGCGGCCGCGTGCGGCTGGTGGCAGAGGCCGTGGACGGCGACTTGCTGCTGCACGTAGAAGACTCCGGCCGAGGCGTGCCCGCGGAAATGCGGGAAAAGATCTTCGATCCATTCGTGCAGGACGAGGCCGGTCTTCACCCAACGCGCAGCGGTCGCGGCTTGGGGTTGACGTTCTGCCGGTTAGCCGTGGAAGCACACGCGGGCAGCATCCATGTAGAGGACGCGGCGCCCGGCGCCCGCTTCGTCGTGCGCATACCGAAGGGTCAATGACGCTACTTGCCGTCGTCGCCTTCGCCGCGAGCTCGCGGCTTGGCCACGCCGTATTCGTGCAGGCGATACTGGATGGTGCGCGCGCTAATATCGAGTAGCTCGGCGGCGCGCACGGTAGAGCCATCCACTGCGTCCAGCGTCTTCAGGATCGCGAACTTTTCCAGTTCGGCCATGGTGGCGCCCGGGATCTGGATGCCTTCCAGGCCGCCAGCCGGCGGCGTCGAGCCACCCGGCAGATCGCTGTCTTCGATCTGATCGCCTTCGCACAAAACCACGGCGCGTTCGATCGAGTTCTCGAGTTCACGCACGTTACCGGGCCAGCGGTAACTGCGCAGCTTGGTCTTGGCGCGGTCCGTGAAACCCGAAATACTGCGGTGATTCTCGCGTGCGAAGCGCTGCAAGAAGTGCTCCGCCAACATCAGGGTGTCGCTGCTGCGCAGCCGCAACGGCGGCATCTCGATGTGGACGACGTTGAGACGATAGTACAGGTCTTCTCGGAACTTTCCGGCAGCCACGTCCGCTTGCAGGTCGCGGTTCGTCGCCGCGATGATGCGCACATCGACCTGGATGGATTCGCTGCCGCCGACGCGCTCGAAGCGTCGCTCTTGCAGCACGGTCAACAGCTTGACTTGCGTGGCGAGCGGGATTTCCCCGACTTCGTCGAGGAATAGCGTGCCTTCGTGCGCGTGTTCGAAGCGCCCAATGCGGCGCTTGTCTGCGCCGGTGAAGGAGCCCCGCTCATGACCGAACAACTCGCTCTCCAGTAGCGTCTCCGCCAAGGAGGCGCAGTGCACCGCGACCAGCGGCTTGCTGGCGCGCGGACTCAGCGCGTGCACCGCGCGCGCAAGTTCACCTTTGCCCGTGCCGCTTTCGCCGGTGATGAGCACGGTGGCGCGTGATGCGGCCACGCGCCGCGCCAGGCGATACACATTTTGCATGGCTGCGCTGCTACCGAGCAGCCCGCGCAGCCCTTCACCGCTCTGCTCCCGCACCTGTCGTCGCAGGTTTTCGTTCTCGACCCGGAGGTTGCGATGGTCGAGCACGCGCTGGACGGACAACAAGAGCGCATCGAAGTCGATCGGCTTCGTGATGTAGTCCGCGGCGCCCGAGCGCATGGCCGTGACCGCCGAACTCACTTCCGTGGAAGAGGTCGCAACGATCACGGGCAGCTCTACGCCTTGTGCGCGCAGACTCTCGAGCAGCTCGAAGCCGTTCATGCGCGGCATGTCTAGATCGGTGACCACGACGTCTGGCGGCAGCTCCGCGATCTTTTCCAGCGCGGTCACCCCATCCCCGGCTTGTTCGACGTCGTATCCCTTCGCGCTGAGCAACTGCTTGAGCGCCATCCGCACAGCAGGCTCATCATCTACCAGCAAGACCCTGATTGCGGGATCCGACATTGCGCCCGTTTCTCGCACATTTTTCAGGATGCGACTACGTTCTTGCTGCGCCCTTTACACTTCGGGCGCAAAACAGGCGTTCGTGTCGAACTCGACGGAGCTCCCGCCGCGCGACGCAACATCACGCAGCCAGGCACGCTCTAAACCGCTAGGCTGAGCATCTCATGCAGGAACTTCGCACCCAGCGACTGCTGTCCTTTGCTCGCAGGCTGCAGCAAGCCGTCGACTTTGGTGAGCTCCTGGAGTTCGCGCGCGACGAAGCCAAGGCCGTGGCCGGTTATGAACACGCCTGGCTGATGGTGGCGGACGACGATCGCATGGAGACGTTACGCTTGATCGAGATCTCCAGCGATCGGCGCTCCCTGGTGTGGGAGGTTGCGCCCACCCTGAGCGTGCGCGGGGACGCGTTTCTGGAAGAAGTGGTGCGGAGCGAACGGCCCGTCGTGATTCACGACGCACGCGAAGATCCGCGCACCAACAAACAAATCGTCGAACAGCTGAAAAACCGCACCCTCATCAACATCCCGCTGTGGATGCTGGAGCGGCCGCTGGGCGTGTTTGGCCTCGGCACGTTCGGGGAGGAGGGCTGCCGTTCGCCGTTTGGTGAAGAATTGGATTATCTGGTCGGCATGGCCGCGCAGATCACCGTGGCGGCCAGCCGTTTGCGCCTCGATGAAGGACGCACGCGCGCAGCGAGAGAGCGCGAAGAACTAGAGAAGCGTCTGCTGCAAGTGCAGAAGCTGGAGAGCTTGGGTTTGTTGGCAGGAGGCATCGCGCACGACTTCAACAACCTGCTCACCGTGATCTTGTCGAGCGGCGCACTCGCCGAATCGCAAGCACCTCCAGGTTCGTTGCGGGAGGATCTGCAGACGGTGCTGGCGGCGGCGCGCCGAGCCAAAGAGCTGACGCGGCAGCTCCTCGCCATGAGCCGTTCGCAGGAGCTCGATCTCGCGGCGCTGGATCTCAATGTGCGCCTCTCTGAGTTGGTGCAGCTCACTCGCCGCGTCTTGCCTGAGAGTATCCGTGTAGATCTGATTGAGGCCGCGCATTTACCCTTGATTGAGGGCGACGCCTCGCAGCTCGATCAGGTGTTCATGAATTTGTTCATCAACGCGCGGGACGCCATGCCGGATGGGGGGCGTTTGACGATCGAGACCGAGCAGGTGCTGGTGAACGGCGATTACGTGCGTTCGCACCCTTGGGCCAAATCCGGCCGCTACGTACTCACCACCGTTACCGACACGGGCGTGGGCATGACGCGGGAGGTGTTGGATCGCGTGTTCGAGCCGTTCTTTTCTACCAAAGCTCCACGCACGGGCACTGGGTTGGGACTGGCAGTGGCCTACGGCGTGGTGCAGCAGCACCGCGGGATGTTGCAGTGCTACAGCGAACCCGGAGTGGGCACGACCTTCAAGGTCTACATTCCCGCGTTGTCGCGCGCCGCGGGCGTGGTCGGCAGCAAGCTGCAGAACGCGGTGCCCCAAGGCAAGGAACGGATCTTGGTCGCAGAGGATGACGATTTGGTGCGCGCCGTCGCGCTCCGGATCTTGACCGGCGCAGGCTACGAGGCGTTCGGAGTAGAGAGCGGAGATGCCGCGTGCCGCGCGGCTTCTCAACGCCAGTACGACGCCGCGATCTTGGACATGGTGATGCCCGGCATGACCTGTCGCGATACCGTGCATCGCCTGCGAGCACTCCAGCCCGACCTGCCCATCTTGTTGGCGAGCGGCTATTCGGCAGGTGAAAACGTGACCGAGCTGGCTCGCACGGAACAGCTGCTGCTGCTCAAAAAGCCGTACGATCCGGATCAGGTGTTGCGCTCGCTGCGAACGGCTCTGGACGCTGAGGTTTCTCGGCCGCGCCAAGAAGAATAGTGCTGGGAATCGCACTTGTGAGCGGCGCGGTGCTCGCGTTACGGTCACGGCAACGCGTTCAGTCCTTAGCGGGGTCCTTCGAAGATGTTGGTGATACGGCGCTTGGCGGTCGTGGGGTGGTTGGGTTGGTTGATTGGGGCGGTGCAAAGCGGATGCTCCGGCTCGGCCACGAATCCCGGCGCGGGGGGCGCGGGTTCTGGCGGGGGCGGTCAGCAGAATGGCGGTGCGCCGGCCGGCGCCACGTCCACGGCCGGCGCTTCCAATAGTGGCGGCGCCGTGACGGCGGGGGGCAATTCGAATAGCGGCGGCAATGCCCAGGCGGGAAGCGCAGCGGGCGGCCTGACGGCGAGCGGCGGAGCTGGCGGTGCGCTCACAAGCAGCGGCGGACGTTCCACGGTCAGTGCTGGAGCTGGCGGTGATGATTCAACGTCGGGCGGTGCCGCTGGCGCGGGTGAGGCGGGCGGCGGTGCCGGCTCGAGCACCGCCGCAGGTAGTGGCGGTACGGACGGGGGAAGCGCCTCTGTCGGGCCGTGCGATACCGACACGAAGCCGACCGTGTACGTGATGGTCGATCGCTCCGGGAGCATGTTCGACTGCTTGTCCACGGAGCTCTTGATTGAACCCGCGTGCGAGGACGCGGCGGACACTGCTTGGTCAGTGCTGAAGGCCTCGGTGCTGGCCGCGATTCAACAACGCGAAGCGCAGATAAAATTCGGCTTTCTGGCATTTACCGGCACCAACCCACAATTGTCGGGGATGTGTCCGATTTTGGACGAAGTGGAGCCAGGCATCGGCAATCACTCCAAGATATCCCAGCTCTACGATAAGCTCGGTTTCAGTCCGGAGCAGGCCATGACCACGCTCAAACTCGAAACCCCTACGCTGCAAGCGCTCGAGCACCTCGGCGCGAAGTTGGCTACGGATGCTTCGCCCGGCAAGAAGTCGATCTTGCTGGTTACCGACGGTCAGCCTGACTTTTGCGATGACGAGGACTCGATTTGTCCCGTGGACGCCGTGGTGGGCAAGCTGCAGGCGCTCTACGCTCAAGGCATCTCGACCACGGTGATCGGTCTGCGTTCCCGCGTCCGCGACGTGCCGGAGACGACCCTGGAAGCGTTCGCGAACGCTGGCGCAGGTGAGGACACCGTCGACCCCGCGGTGAGTACGACGGGCGGGCCGATGACGTATGATCTGTGTCAACTCTCGAGCCCGACCTGGCGTGAGCTGCTGGTGGCCTCCGGCAAGCCTTTGCAACGCGGCTCGACCCTGGGCAACTACGCCTCGGCGGCGGGCCCGACGCAACCGTTCATTCCCAGCATCGATGATCCGCAAGCATTGAGTGCGGCGCTGGCGGCCGCGCTCGAAGTTTCCTGTGACGATTAGAGCAGGCGCGCGACGCCAAAGCGCTGCGCGAGCCAGCCGAACAACGCGCCTCCCGCGATCAGCCAGGTGGAGTTCACACGGTAGTACAACAGCGCGAGCGCCAGTAACGCGAGCCCTGCCGTAACCGGGTCCACGATCGACGCGCGCCCAAGTTGCGCGGTGACCACGGCCATCAACGCGAGCGAGGCCACGTTCACGCCGTCCAGGAACGCGGCCGCGCGCGCCGAGTCGCGGATTCGAGGAATCAGTGGCCCGCTGAGCGCGACGAACACGAACGCAGGCAGAAAAATTCCAGCAGTTGCGACCAGCGCACCGAGCGGACCGCGCAGCACGTAACCGATGAACGTGGCCGTGGTGAACACGGGCCCAGGCGTGATTTGACCTACCGCCACGGCGTCCACCAGTTGCACTTCAGTCAACCAGCCGTAGCGCGTCACCAGATCTGCGCGCAGGAACGCCAACAACGTGTAGCCGCTGCCGAACAGCACCGAACCGATCTTGGCAAACACCCAAAACAGACCGGACAGCGACGGGAGCAGCGTCGGCGCGGCAGCGGCCGTCGTCGCCAGCGGGAGCAGCGGAATCAGCGAAGGCACCGCGGCATCGCTTCGCTGCTCGCGCCGAAGCGACCACAGCAGCTCGAAGGCCCCGGCGCCAAACAAGACCCATAACTCATGCACGCCGAGCGCAACGAGCGTCACAACCGCCAAGGCCACCAGCCGGAGTCGAAGATTCGAAGCCGCCTTGGGTGCGAGGCCGATCAGCGCCTGCACGACGATCGCGACCATCACCGGTTTGACCCCATAAAGTAGCCAGGCCGCAGAGGGCAACGTCCCGAAGCGCACGTAGACGTAGCCACACAACGATGTCAGCAACATCGCCGGTAAGATGAAGCTGACGCCCGCTACCAGTAGCCCGGCCCAGCGCCGACGCTCCCACCCGATGTGAATCGCAAGTTCGGTCGAGTTCGGACCGGGAATGAGCTGGGTGGCCCCCAGCAGATCGAGAAAGCGTTGCGGGGACAACCATTGCCGCCGCCGCACCACCTCCTCTTCCATCATCGCGATGTGCGCGGCGGGCCCTCCGAACGCCGTCGTGCCGAGACGGAGAAATAGCAGGGCGAGCTCGCGCAGTGGCGTGGCCTCCTGACTCATGCGCCCTCCCGTGCGCGAGGGTCTTGCGGAATGCAACCGAATTGCGAAATCTTGAGCTGACGCATTGTTTCTGCGCGGCCAGCGCCGCGATTTTGCGCTAGTGCTGCCTTCGGTCATGCAGCGATTTCTGTCTACCCTAGCTTGTGGATTCGTTCTCGTCGCCTCGGCTTGCAGCTCAACGTCGAACGCAGAGGCGGGTCGCGGTTTCGAGGTGACTGTTTCGGGCGAAGATCTGGCGCAGCTAGGTTATCCCTTCGGTCCCAACGCGGAAGCGAACGGAGATCCACCGGCATTCGTGGACGGTTGGGAGCTCAGCTTCGAGCACGTGATCGTTACCGTGGACAAGTTGCGCCTCAACGCCGAGCCGGATCGCGACGAGGGCAATCCGCAGGACGTCGGGGCGGTGGTGGCGCAGGTGGATGGGCCCTGGGCGGTGGATTTGACCTTGGGCGGCGACCGCATCGGTAAGAGCGGATCTCCCGACGAACGCACGGTCGCGATCGCTCGGTTCGACGAGCGCGACAATGGCGAAGCGTTCGATGCCACCAGCCGTTACGCGTTCTCTTACGATTTCGTGACGGCGTCCGACGACGCCGAGCAGGTCAATCTCGATGCGGAAGGTCAGGCGCTGTACGAACAAGCCAAAGCCAGCGGCGCGGCCATGCTGTTCGTCGGCACCGCGCGTTACCGCGGTCCGGAGCCGGAAGAGGGCAGCGTGTTCGCGAGCATGCCGCGCGAGGTGAAGTTCAACTTCGCCCTGAGCAACCCCTCCAGCTACATCAACTGTCGCAACACGGATCTCGCGGCCGTAGCTGGTGAGTTCCCGCGCGGCATCCAGGCCAGCCCGGATCACGACGTCACGGTTCAGATCACGCTGCATACGGACCACACGTTTTGGGACACGCTCAACGTAGAAGGCACCCCGCTGCACTTCGATCCGATCGCTGCCGCTGCGTCGACTGAGGCCGCGGCGGAGGTGGGCAGCGTCAGTTTGGAGGAGCTGGTGGATTGGGACGTCACTGCGTTCGCAACGCGCGACGGTGAAGCGCTGCCCGCGCGCAGCCTGGTCGATGACTACACGGCTCCGAGCGGTCAGCTACGCTACGACGCGAACGGCACGAGCTTTCGCAAAGCCAACAGCTTCGCGGCGTATCTGGCGTATGCGGCCGCTTCGGGCGGGCATCTCAACGCGGACGGCGAATGCGAAGTGAAGAACCGCTTCGAGCCGTGAGCGCAACGCTTATAGAACTGAGCTGATTTTCGCTAAATTCACGGCGAGAGCGGGCGCTTTGCGCCACCGGATTGGCGCGGATGATACGAGAATCGTAGCTTTCCGACGTGGCTCGCGCAGAGGAAGCGCCCGCGCTGCTAGAGGTAGCGGGTTTCGAAGTTGCCGTCAGTCATCCGAGCAAGCTCTACTTCTCGAAGGGCACGCAGCTCAGCAAGCTCCAGCTCGTCAATTATTACCTGTCCGTGGCCGAGGGCGCGCTGGGTGGAATTCGCGATCGCCCGATCGTGTTGAAGCGCTTCGTGCATGGCGCGGAGGGACAGGCATTTTATCAGAAGCGGGCTCCCGACAAACGTCCGGAGTTCACGCGCACGGTGACGCTGTCATTTCCCAGCGGGCGCACCGCCGAGGAGCTGGTGGTAGACAACGCCGCTGCTTTGGCCTGGGTGGTCAACCTGGGCTGCATCGAGCTGCATCCGCATCCGGTGCGCGCCTCCGATCTGGAACATCCGGATGAGCTGCGCGTGGATCTCGATCCGGGTCCCGGCGTGGTGTGGCAGGACGTGCGGCGCGTGGCGTTGGAAGTGTCGGCCCTGCTGACTGAACTGGGGTTGGTTGGGTTCGCGAAGACCAGCGGTTCGCGCGGGATGCACATCAACGTGCGGATTGAGCCGCGCTGGTCGTTCGATCAAGTGCGCCGCGCCGCCCTGGCGCTTTCGCGCGAGGTGGAACGACGTGCTCCCAAGCTAGCCACGTCCAAGTGGTGGAAGGAGGAGCGTCACGGCGTGTTCCTGGATTACAACCAGAACGCGAAAGATCGGACGACGTGCAGCGCCTATTCCGTGCGTCCGCTGCCCGACGCGCGCGTGTCGACCCCGGTGACTTGGGATGAAGTTCCTGACTGCCAGCCCGAAGACTTTACCGTGCTCACGGTGCCCAAACGCTTCGCGGAACGCGGCGACCCGCATCGGACGATGGACGACCACGAAGGTTCGCTGGAAGCGCTGCTGGAGCTCGCCGCGCGCGACGAAGCGGAAGGCTTGGGCGACGCCCCTTGGCCGCCGCATTTCAAGAAAGGCGCCAGCGAAGGCACGCGCGTGGCGCCTTCGCGCGCTCGCAAAGCCGATACGGCGCCTGCTCGCAAGCCACGCGCGAAGATGCCGCTGCTCACCATCGCCAACTCTCCCGACAAGGCGGCAGCGTTAGCTGGCCTCGACCGTTGGAAAGCCAAGTATCCGGCGGTCGCGCAACATCTGGCCGTGGACGACGTGCTGGTCGATGCCATGCGCGGGCGTTACTCCACCTGGACGCGCGTGCGTGTGAACTTGCGTCACGTCCCAGAAGCCGAGCGCCCCGCGCAAGAGACGCCCGACCCCGACGACGACCCCACGCGCGAATGGCGCGTCGCCCATCGGCGTCGAGAGTAGTCCCGTTGGGCTGGGGCAGCGCGTCGCGCGGGCCGTCAGCTCTTGCTCGAGCCGAAGATGGCTGCCACTTCGGCGGGCGGCACGACTTCCAGCTGCGCGTAGGTGCAGTCGCGCGCGGGCTTGTCGCTGCGGAAGCGACGAAACTGGGTCGTGTGGCGGAAGCGTGTGCCTTCCATGTGATCGTAGCCGACTTCGACCACCAACTCCGGTCGGAGCGGCTCCCACGACAGATCTTTGCCTTGGCTCCAGCGGCTCTGTCCTCCTGGCATGCGCTGCTCCGCGCCCTCCGCTCCGTGTTCGGCCCAGGCGCGCCAGGGGTGCGCTTCCAAGGCGTTTTCTCGATAAGGCGCGAGCTCCTGAATCAGCTCCTTGCGTCGTGCGACGGTGAACGTCGCGCACACGCCAACGTGATGCAGCTCTCCCGCGTCATCGAACAGACCGAGAAGCAGCGAACCGAGTTGCGTGCGTTCGCCCTGTTTGTGCCAGCGGAAGCCGGCCACGACGCAATCGCATTCGCGCTCATGCTTTACCTTGAGCAGCACCCGCTTGTTCGGTTCGTAGGTGCCTTGTTTTGGTTTGGCCATCACGCCATCCAGCCCCGCGCCTTCGAAGCGGCTGAACCAGTCTCCCGCTTGACCGCGATCCGTCGTGGCCGGCGTGAGGTAGAGCGGCGGCGTCACCTTGCTCAGCAGGCGGCTCAAGCGGGCGCGGCGCTCGGCAAACGCCGCCTGAGTCAGGTCTTCGGAGCCTTCACACAGCAGATCGAAAAATACGATCGACGCCGGCATGCGTTCGGCCAACATCTTGACCCGTGACGCTGCTGGATGAATTCGCTGTTGCAGCGCGCCGAAATCCAAGCTGTCGCCCAACGCGACGACGATTTCCCCGTCCAGCACGCAGCGTTCTGGCAGTTGTTCGCGCAGCGGCGCAATCAACTCCGGAAAGTAGCGGTTGAGCGGCTTTTGGTCGCGGCTCTGGAGCACGATCTCGTCGCGATCGCGAAACACCAAGACGCGGAAGCCGTCCCACTTCGGTTCGAAAATGAAGTCTTCGCCTGCGGGCAGTCCAGAGACGCGCTTCGCGAGCATCGGCAAAATCGGCGGATTGACGGGGAGCTCCACGTCCCGAGTCTACACCGAGTTGCGTGCGGTGTGCGTACCCCGCGCGTAGCTCATTCGAGCCGTTGCAGCACCGATTTTAGCTCACGCTGTGCGACGGAAACGCGGACACTGCGATCGATGCCGCGCGCGGCGTTGACGAAGCGTAGCGTGTGCGTGCCCGGCTTCACTCGCACGTAGCGTTGTGGTGTCTTACCTACGAACTGACCGTTGACATAACAATCGGCCTCCGGAATTGAGCGGATCGTCAAGCCGGCTTCCGTGTGCCAAGGCATGCGCCGTTCGATCTCACGCAGCCCCGGCAACCTGCGCCACGGTGACGGAGACGGCTCGGGACTGGGCGGAGTGCTGGGGGGCGAAGGCGGCGGGAGCTGCGGCGCGGGACGCGGTGGTTCGGGAGCTGGTGTTGGTGTCTGCGGTTCTGGTGGAGTTGGCTGAGGGGGCGGCGTGGGCGGTGGCGCTGGAGCTGGGTCGCGCGGCGGCGGCTCGAGTGGTGGTACCGGGGGTCGGGGTGGCTGGCTCGGCGTGGGTGCTGGTTTGGGCGCACGCGGCGGACTCGAGCCGGGCGGACGTGGTGCCGACGAGCTCAATGGCACCACCGCGATGCTGGGTTCCAGCGGCTCGATCGTAGTGATCGAGGCGTTGGTCGTGGCGAGCGGCGCCAGACTATCGCGCCCTGTGGCCTTGGCTTCGCTTTCCGCGTGCAGACGATTGGCGAGCCAGGCGAACAACAACACGAACAGCGCTGCGCCAAATATCAAGACGAACCCTGCGCGCGCAGCGTGGCGGCGTCTGCGAGAAACGATAGGAGCATCCTCGAACGGCAGCGTGGGAGCGCGATCGAAGAAGTTGTTCGGATCTCCTAAATCACCAAATTGGGTCTGTCCGGGACCGTACGTCTCGCCCCGCAGCGTGGGCAGCGGGTTCGGCGCGTCCCCGAATAGCTGTTCGAACGCCACATGCGCGGGGCGCGCCGTCGCAAACCGTTCTGCCGGGTCGCGCGCGACCGCTTGCTGGAACCAACTGTCGAAGCCCTCCGGCAAGTTCGACACTCCGAGCTCCTGCGCGCGCAGGGAGGCCGCCGGCAACGGATCCAGCACGATCTCACGCAGCAGGTTCGCGAGGGTGGAGCTCTCTTCCTCAGCGCTGCGCCAGTAGTGATGACCAGTCAGTAAATAAAAAGCGATCAGTCCGATCGACCAAACGTCGGTGCTCGGATCGACCACGCCGCCGCGCGCTGTCTGT
>Ga0247764_1000111_pt1 | contig 29834 bp, 22 predicted proteins | sample UWRJL051202B4_FD_179932 | JGI IMG/M metagenome (GOLD analysis project Ga0247764, IMG submission 179932) | Plant litter microbial communities from Arlington Agricultural Research Station in Wisconsin, United States - UWRJ-L051-202B-4 | ecosystem: Environmental > Terrestrial > Plant litter >...
ACAGGAACGATTCAGTTTGCTCCCATGACTGGCGTGCAGCTCTCCAGCTCGTTTGAATAGCTTTGAGATTCGCGTCGTTACGGGTGGTGCTGAAGGTCTGGATGTTCGTATAGATCGTAGCGGCCTTGGTTTGCAGATCGTTGTAAGAAGCCTGCGCCACCTTGTCGGAGAAGTTCTCCAGGATAGTGGTGTTCAGATCCGCATCGACCTGGTTTGCAGAATCAGAGTCGTCGTCGCTGCATGAAGTCCACAGCGCAGCACCAAGCACGAACAGTGCAGAGGCCGGTAATAGATATAGTTTTTTCATGATTATAGTAAATTGTTTCCAGTACGTTTTTTTATGAGTTCAGATCTATAACGAGCGATTCGGCGCTTGTTTCTGTTTTAAATTTCTTCAGCGGGTGCAGCGCCGGTTCTTTCAATACGTTTCCCTCGAGGTCGAAGCGGCTGCCATGCGCCGAGCAGAATAAGCCGGTCTCAGTAGCCGTTACAGGGTTCTCCTGGTGCGAGCACTTCATGTAAATAGCATTGTATTCGCTATCCGACTTCTTAACGACAAGAATGTCGTATGCCACCTGCATATCGCGCACGATCACGAGCTTTGATTCTGCAAATGAGGTGAAAGGCACAGACACAGTCTTGCCGCTCAGGTTTGTTTTAAAAACCGGCAGCGACGAGCATGACGTCAGCTGCGAAAACGTAAAGCCCAGGAAAGCCGTACCGAGGCAGGCCGTACACGTGTCGCGCAAAAATTCTCTCCGTGTTTTCATACTAGAAGCTATAGCCTAAGCCCAGGTTAAAAAAGCCGTTGTTTGTGTAATAAGGAAGCTGTTGCGGAAAGGGCGTAACGATAAGATCCTCGTTACGCGAGCCTGTATGCCGCATTACGTAATCTGCCTTTACCACCACTCCGTGTACCGGCCGATACGTGATGCCGGCAACCATATATTCTTTGTGATTGATCCCGTTTTTGATGCCGTTTTCCGGGATGTTATAATTGAGATCCATGAACTCGTAACGGCCGAAGATTGTGAGGTCTCTTTGCGTATCGGTCTTAAATGCACGCAGGATATTATAACCCAGCTCTGCATAATAGCCTATCATCTTTCCTGGTGTATTGTTTGCGTATGCACGGTTTATTTCAAAGGCGTCTGATATGGAGACCATTGTGGCAAGCGCACGGAAAGAAACACCGTTCTGATGATATTGCGCGTTACCTTCTACCAGCGCTACCGGTGTGCCGAACGGCCCCGACTTCAACTGCAAGCTGTCGGCCTGGCGCTTGGTCAACCCCGCGCTGCCACCGTAATAGCCTGACGTCTGCAAGCGCCAGTTCTTATAATAATAAAGAAGCGAACCCGTAACGGCCAGGTTAGACGCCGTAGCATTGCTCCCTTCGAACTTCCCTTCCCGAACACCCGAGCCGTTTACAAAGCCTCCGGATTGCAAACCGTTTACAATGGCAAAAGAGTAATTCAGGCCCGCCAGAGAACGCACATTTCCATAAAGACCTACGCCGATCTCGCGCCACGTAGCAGGTATCACAAACGTTTCTACAAAAGTGCGGTCGTTACCATTGAAAGTCGTAGGCAGGTGATTCTCGTTTATAAGCCCGATACGCGGGATGAAGAGCCCTGCCTGCAGATACATATCGCGGTTAAGACTGAATTTCAGGAACAGCTGCTCCATCGATATCTCGCCCGAAGCTTTACCGCCCACTACCTTAGCATTCTCCAGCTCCATTTCTGAAAAGAAATAGATGGTGTTGCTAAAGCGGTGGCCCAGAAACAAAACATTACGGGTAAGATTTGCTGTGGCGGTCTTGAGTTTGGCGTCGTACTCGAACTTGAGTTGGCCATAGCCCGAAAGAACCGTGGTGTTATTAGATCGTATCAGGCCTGCGGAAAGGGAATCTTCGCGTGTCAAAACCTGGGAAAATGCCGTGCTAAAAACGGTAAGGAGAATGCTCAATATAAGGAGCGGACGCTGCATACGTGGGTATTAAGGGCAGCAATACTACCTCTTATTTAGAATTAATCCAAATATTAATACCCTCGTCGGGGTAGACGCAACCTTTAGAAGCGATGCAGAAAAGTAAGTCCCAGACCCGCCCGATCTGGGGCTAACCAAGCCTATAAGAGAGATTTCGGGAACAAAGGTCCGCAGAACGGCCGTCCAGGACAATACCAGCTTTCCGTGAATTCCTCACACACCCATCCTGGCAATCCTTTAATCCATTAATCCTTGCCGAAAACGATTGAACTGCTTACTTATTTGGTAAATTAGAGATACCGTCACCTTTAACCCCCTTCCAGACCATGAACCGAATATGCCAGATCTTTGTGTTGGGCGTGCTTCTTGGCGCATGCCCATGCTATGCACAGAAGGCTGAAAAAACCTCTGATACGGACCTGATTAAGGCAGCTATCGTGCGGGAAACAAACGCATTTTTTCAGATCGACTATAAGACCTGGATAGACAGCTGGGTACACGAGCCTTATGCATACTGGTCGCTGGTGGATGCCCAGGGCGAGTCCAGCTACTACGAAGGCTGGGAAGCTATTGAGATCGGATTTACGGACTACTTTGTAACATCAAAGCCCTCTAACGCCACCGTGGAGCACAAGTGGCAGGAAATACGCATCTATGGCAACGGTGCCTATGCGCGTTTCCGGCAGACGCTTGTTACCGATGGTAAGCGTGGCAATGAGCAGGTAGAAATCCGCATCCTCGAGAAGCAAAAAGGCGTCTGGAAGATCGCCCTCGTAGGTGTGCTCCAGGTAAAAAAATAGCCGCTGATCTTTAATATTGATTTGTGCGGAGCATAACAAGCGTACAGGCTTCCACAGCCTCTATGCCCTGCGCTTCGGCCAGTTGCTCAAGCTCGGCGTTCTCCGTGCCGGGATTGAAGATGATACGCTTCGGATGGAGACTCAGTATATAATCATACCATTCGGGCTGACGCTGCGGACCGATGTATAGTGTTACCGTATCTACACCGGCGATGGTCGGTTTATCATAAATGTCCTGTATCGGTTGGCCGAATACTTCGCCTTTCTTGATACCGATGGGTACAAACTCATGTTTATACTGGGTGAGCATACTCGCCGCCAGATAGGCATACCGCGAGGGGTCTGTCGTTGCTCCTATCAATACTGTTTTCTTCACGCGTCTTGTTGTATTTATGGTCCTTCCTATAGCCTGAATAGTATTATGCCAACAAAATAAACTTATCTTCGTTCCCAAATTAATGAAGAAGTATGCAATTACGCTTTCTAACTGTAATCCTTGCCGGCTTGCTGATGCTGCCGGGCACTGGCTTTGCCCAGGGTAAAAAGGATAAGGGCTACCAATATACGGTAGACCTCACCAAGGTTGTTGACGACCGCGTTTATGTAGAATTAACACCCCCAGCCGCAGGCAAAGAGGAGATTACTTTTTATCTGCCCAAGATAGTACCCGGCACGTATGCCATTGCCGACTATGGCCGCTATATAGCGGACTTCAAGGCACTTGATAAGAAGGGCAACGCCCTGCCTGTAGAAAAAGTAGATGAGAACTCCTGGAAGATCAAGAACGCCTCGAAGCTGGCGAAGATCAGCTATTGGATCGACGATAGCTTCGATACAAAAAAAGACGGTCCCGAGATCTTCTGGCCCGCCGGCACGAACATCGAAGCATCGAAGAACTTTGTGTTAAACACAAGCGGCTTCTTCGGCTACCTGGATGGCCTGAAGGATGTGCCGTTCCAGTTCAACGTTATCCGCGCAAAAGACCTGTATGGCTCTACCGGCCTTATACCCGTCTCTACAGGAAACACTCCCAAAGCGCTGAAGCTCGAAAAGATCGCCGACGACAATAACAAGGCCGTTGATGTGTACCGCACAACCAACTACGATCAACTCATAGATTCGCCGTTGATGTATGCCAAACCCGATACCGCAGTAATCCGCGTAGCCAATGCAGAAGTGCTTATCGGGTCATACTCGCCAAACAACAAGGTAACGGCCAAACAGATCGCCGCCAGCATCCGCGAAGTATTGATGGCGCAGAAGGAATTCCTTGGCGGTAAATTGCCGGTAGACAAGTATGCCTTCATCTTCTATTTCACCGATCAGCCCGTGGTAAGCTACGGCGCGCTGGAACACTCGTATTCGTCCCTGTATTATATGCCCGAGATGCCGATCGAGGAGATGAACCAACAGCTGCGCGACTTTGCCGCGCACGAGTTCTTCCACATCGTTACACCTCTCACCATTCACTCGAAAGAGATCCAGGACTTCGACTTCAATACTCCGAAGATGTCCCAACACCTGTGGATGTACGAAGGCATGACTGAATATTTCGCCGGCAGCGTACAGGTAAAATACGACCTTATCTCGCCCGAACAGTATCTCGAGATCCTCCGCGAAAAGATGGTTACATCAGACCAGTTCCTGAACGACGTACCGTTTACGGATATCAGCAAGTTCACGCTGGATAAATATCATGACCAGTACTACAACGTTTACCAGAAAGGGGCCCTTATCGGCATGTGCCTCGATATCAAGCTGCGCAAGCTCTCCGGCGGCAAGTACGGCGTACAGAACCTGATGCTCGACCTGTCGAAGAAATATGGTAAGGAAAAGGCTTTCGACGATGACGCTCTCTTTGAAGAGATCACAAAGATGACATACCCCGAGATCGGCACATTCTTTAGCCGGTACGTAAAGGGAACTGAAAAACTGCCACTGTCAGAAGTGCTGAACGATGTGGGTGTAAGCTATACAGAAGAAGAACGCACCAAAGACTTCTCGCTGGGCATAACCAATGCCGACCTTGGCGTTACAGAGATCGAAGGCAAGCCCCGTCTGCAGATCGCATCGGTGAATAACCTGAACGCTATGGGCAAAGCACTGGGCTTCCAGCAAGGTGATGTACTGGCAAAGATAAACGGCTCTACCCTGCCCGATCTTGGCCCCGAACTCGGTGCCTTTATACAGGGCCAGTTCGCCCTTATGCAGGAAGGTAAGCCTTTAACGTATGGCGTACTTCGCAAGAACGAAAAAGGCGAGCTGGCCGAAGTTACGCTGTCGGCCCCCACTGAGAAGATCGACATCGCGCGCCGTCACCTGATCCGCTTCAACCCCGACGCCACTCCCGAGCAACTTGCCCTCCGCAAAGCCTGGCTAAGACCACAACAATAACAAGTCGTAAGTAAAAAAGCCTCTCTTGCACAAAACAAGAGAGGCTTTTTTTATTAATCCTGTTAATCCTCAAATCTTTTAAATCCTGTTCAGACAGTTAAGCACCGCCTCCGCACACCGTTCACCATCCATCGCCGCCGACACAATCCCGCCAGCATAACCCGCGCCTTCTCCACAAGGAAACAACCCCTTGATCTGAGGATGCTCCAATGTATCCTTATCCCGCGGAATCTTCACCGGCGACGACGTGCGGCTTTCCACACCCACGATCTGCGCATCGTTGGAAAAATATCCTTTCATCTTATTGCCAAAATCACGGAAGCCCTGTTGCAATGCACTTGTAATAAACGGGGGCAATACGGCCTTCATATCCACACTGGCAAGCCCGGGCTGGTACGAAGTCTCGAGCAGCGAAGCCGATACCTTGCCATTGACAAAGTCCACGAGACGCTGAGCCGGTGCCACCTGGGTGCCTCCCGCTACCGCACAGGCAGCAGCTTCAATAGCAGACTGAAAATATAAGCCGGCCAATGGCCCGTGTTGAGCATAAGGCTTAAAGTCAGACTCCTCTACAGCCACTACAATCCCCGAGTTTGCAAACTTTGAATCACGCCGCGACGGGCTCATGCCGTTCACCACAACCTCTCCTGGCGCCGTTGCCGCCGGCACAATAAATCCACCGGGGCACATACAAAACGAGAACACTCCCCTGTCCCGTCCATGTACGCTAGCCTGGTGTACTAGCGCATACGATGATGCCGGTAAATAGGGACCGCGGTCTGTCGTACAATGATATTGAATAGAGTCGATAAGCGATTGTGCATGCTCCACCCGCACACCAAGCGCAAAAGGCTTAGCCTCGATAAGGATCGACCGGTTATGCAGCAAGTGGAATATGTCCCGGGCTGAGTGACCTGTAGCGAGAATGACAGCTTCTGCAGTAATACTATCGCCGTTAGCCGTAACGACACCCTTTATGCGGCTGTCGGTTACAATAACATCGGTTATCCGGGTATCGAAGTGTACTTCGCCGCCGGCGTCGCGTATACTATCGCGCAAGGCAGCTACAAGCTTCGGAAGCTTGTTCGTACCAATGTGTGGGTGCGCGTCGAAGAGGATATCCGTCTTGGCGCCATGTGCTACCAGTATCTCTAATATCCTTCGCACGTCTCCACGCTTCTTGGAGCGTGTATAAAGCTTGCCGTCTGAATAGGTACCCGCTCCACCCTCGCCAAAGCAATAGTTCGAATCCGGGTTGACTACGTGGTCTTTGTTTATCGCCGCCAGGTCACGACGACGCGTCTGAACGTCCTTTCCGCGTTCTAAAACAATAGGTTTAAAGCCCAGCTCGATCAGGCGAAGCGCCGCGAATAGTCCCGCCGGCCCGCTGCCAGCAACGATCACCGCCCGCCCCTGGCTTACATTTTGCAACCTGGGCTCGTATTGTATAAGGGGCCTTTGCTCCGACGGGCTCAGTACGTCACACTGCACGCGCACGATAACCTGACGCGAGCGCGCATCGATGGAACGTTTCACCGGTTGCACGAATACGCTGCCGTCGTTCGTAAGTTTCAGTTTCTTATAAAGGGCTTCTGTAAAAAGGGCATCGTCAAATGCCTCTTGCGGAGTGAGGATGAGCTCTACGGTTTTCATGTATACGAGGGAAGGGATTTAGCCTTCAACAACGCAAATATAACGAATATCACCGGTTAGCGGAACGAAAAAACATTGCCGAGATTGAGGCCAAAATGGAAAGAGGTGGCGAAATGCGACTGGTTAAGATCAGCGAAGTATGTAGCAAACTCCGGATCCACATCAAACGCCCGATACCCGATATCACCCGAGATGAACGTATCGATTGTAAACCCCTTCGCGTTATTGCGTTTCATAATTCTATACCCCAGCAACGCGCCCCACTCGATCTTTTGCTCGTTTGAATTGAAGGTCGATACATCGTTTGGATTGCTGGTTTGCGACCAGTTTACAAAGTGCCCCAGGTTGGTAAATCGTATTTCCTGTCCGAAGTACCACATACCCGCCTTGAGTGTATTATAAAACTTCTGCTTGATACAGATGTTGTAACCACGCGAGAATTGCTTACCGGCGGGGATTTTCAGATCAGCCTTGAAGAACGGATCGCGTATGCCGGTAAACTCGAACTCATGCCCCAACCTTTCCTGCAGGTAAAACTCCACTCCTACCGGTAAACGCCCCGCCGCAATCCAGATAGGATTCGAACCTACGATAACACCCCTGAACTCATTAAACCGCGAATCGAAATACGACAGCTTTTTCTTCTTCGAACTGGCAGAAGCTACTTTATTCTTACCGGCAAGCGCCGAGATCTCTTTCCCTAACGCATTGTTGCGGTCGTCATAAAAAGGCCGGTAGTAGCCCGAGAGCTTGCCGTCGCTTTCATAGATCTCCCACGTACCGGTTTTAAGCTCGCCTTCCAGTGTGCCTTTGGTTTGCAGATTTCCGTTGGGATAATAACCGTAATAGGTTCCTTTGTCCCTGTCGAACTCGCAGACACCTTCTGCCTTACCGTCTTCGTAGAAGTATTCCCATTTGCCCTGGCGCTTGTCGTTTACCAGTTGGCCCTTTACCTTGAGCTTGCCAGACGGATAATATTCACGATACGTGCCGACCCCGTTGGTATACGTCGTCTCGCTTTTCATAGCGCCGCCGGCAGTCATCATCTTCCAGTAGCCGTCCCGTTTACCCGTTGCGTACTTGCCGGTAGAGGATACACCGCCGTCCTCAAAATAATAAGTCCAGGGACCTGTAGGATCATCGGCTATATAGCCGCCTTTAGAGGATATCGTTCCGGAGGAGTAATAGGTTACCCACTCGCCTTGTTTCTTGCCGTTGGCAAAATCACCTTCGCTTTGCAGCGTACCATCCTCGGCAAAGAACCGCCAGTGCCCGGTGTTACGCATGCCCGTCTTTGGGCCTTCCCCCAGTACTTTGCCGGAGTGGTAGTATTCTGTATATCGGCCGAAGTCGTCGGTATACTCAATCTCGCCTTTCAGCGTGCCGTCTTCAAAAAAAAATCTCCACAAACCAGACCGCTTGTTGCTCTTATACTCGCCGACTTCCTTTACCTGTCCGTTCTCGTAATACATCTTCCACTCACCTTCGCGGTTCTTCCCATAGATGATGCCCTCCATACTCTTCTGACCGTCTTCAAAAAAGTATTCCCAAAGGCCATAGTTGGCGCTTTTAAAAAGAATACCCCGCATCTTGAGCTTCCCGTTCTCATAAAAGAACTCCCAGATGCCTGAAGTCTCATTGCTGGTAAACTGGCCGCGCGATTCGATCTTGCCGTTGAGGTAATACGAAATATACCGGCCATGCAGAATGTTATGAACCGTGTCTTTTACCTGGTATACTTCCTTAAGGTTCTTGCGGTCCTTGTCATGATATGTCTGACGGGTTACGCCTTGTGCCCACCCCTGCCAGGATGCCACACAGAACACGAGTATAGGTAACAGACAATTTCTCACGATGTCAGCAGCAAAAGACTATATCAAAGATACGCATAAATAGGCTATCCCGGATTGCCGGCTCATGACGCCAAAGCGGCTACTACACCAGCCTTGCCCCACTCTTCTTTTTCTTCAGCAGACCATAGCTCAGGGAAGAACATGATCTTCTGGAAGCGCGGAGGCAGGTATTTCTGCCAGTTCGTGCCCCCCGTTGCCTGAATGTCTTGTGCGGGGCGGTGCAGGTAGCGGGCGGACGACCTGAGGTGAGCCAGACGCCAGTGGACGTTGGCCAGCTCGTCGTACTCACGAAGTTTGCGGATGATCTCGTCCCGGCGAGGTGAGGTAGAGAAGTTGCGGAGATATACCTGGCGGAGATTGTGGTAACGATAACGTGTCGCAGCGTTGCGGAACTCGTCTTTATACTTTTCTTCAAACTGCTGCAGCGTAAGCGTCTTCTTGCCGGTAGCCAGTTCGGTAGCACCGCTGCGCCAGTATAGCTTATCGAGTAGCGCCGGCAGCTCAGCACCATGCAGGCTTTCGCGATCATCGATCGTAACCAGGCTCTCAATATCGGTCGAACCTATTTCGATAAGGCGGTACTGGCCGGACTGAAAACCGCTGGCCGGCAGCAGGGCCATTCTGTATTTGAGGAACTGCTCTTTCTCCATACCATCACCCATGATCTCGAAGGAGCTCACCAGGTTGTGGAAGTAGCGGATGATGCGGTCAATACGCTCAATAAAAAATTGCTCGTCGATAGGATCGCGCTCGGCAATCTGCTCGATCTCGTGCAGCACCAGGCGGAAGTAAAGCTCCGTGATCTGGTGGTAAAGGATAAAGACTTTTTCGTCGGGGAATCGGGTCTTCGGCGTTTGAAGACTTAAAAGCGTATCGAGGTGAATATAGTCCCAGTACGTAAGATAATCTGAATACAGAAGGCCGTCGAGGTAGGAAGAAAGGTCCTGCCCCATGGCGTTGTATTTGGCCTGAAGCTTTTTCAATTGCTCCAGCAGTTGCGGATCAACAGATTCGTCTGCCATCGATTTCGGTGAGCTAAGAATGTGAATTAATCGTGTAAATTTGGTGGCGAAAGTTAATCGAATAATCTTAAATCTATGGCCAATCGTACCGCAACTGCCGAAACAAACGCAAAGAAATCATTGAAACAGGATTCTTTCGACCACCCCGATTTTTACGCCATCGACGACCTGCTTACCGAAGAACACAAGCTCATCCGCAGCTCCGTTCGCGACTTCGTAAAGCGGGAAATATCTCCTTACATCGAAGACTGGGCTCAACGTGCACACTTCCCTTATGAGATTGTAAAAAAATTCGGTGACGTAGGTGCTTTCGGACCTACTATCCCCACAGAATACGGCGGCGGCGGTCTCGATTATATCTCATACGGTATCATCATGCAGGAAATAGAACGCGGCGACTCCGGCATGCGCTCTACGGCATCGGTACAGGGATCTCTCGTTATGTACCCTCTCTATAAGTTCGGCAGCGAGGAGCAACGGAAGAAGTACCTGCCCAAGCTGGCCTCGGGCGAATGGCTCGGTTGCTTCGGCCTGACCGAGCCTGACCATGGCTCCAACCCCAGCGGTATGGTAACCAACTTCAGGGATATGGGCGACCATTACCTGCTGAACGGCGCCAAGATGTGGATCTCCAATTCACCACGCGCCGACGTAGCGGTGGTATGGGCCAAGAACGAAAGCGGCCGTATCCACGGGCTCATAGTAGAGCGCGGTATGGAAGGTTTCACAACGCCAGAGACACATGGCAAATGGTCACTGCGCGCCAGCACAACCGGCGAACTGGTATTTGATAATGTAAAGGTTCCAAAGGAAAATCTTTTACCCGGTAAAAGCGGTCTCGGTGCTCCGCTGATGTGCCTTGACTCTGCCCGTTATGGCATTGCCTGGGGCGCGCTGGGAGCGGCCATGGACTGCTATGATTCGGCACGCAGATACGCGCTGGAACGTATCCAGTTCGGTAAACCCATAGCGTCGTTCCAACTTGTACAAAAGAAGCTCGCTGAGATGCTTACCGAGATCACAAAATCCCAGCTCCTCACCTGGCGCCTCGGTACACTGATGAATGAACATAAGGCCACTACACCACAGATATCACTTGCCAAACGTAACAACGTACAGATAGCCCTCGAGATAGCCCGCGAAGCCCGGCAGATCCACGGCGGCATGGGCATCACGGGAGAATACCCGATTATGCGCCACATGATGAACCTTGAATCGGTTGTCACTTACGAAGGCACCCACGACATACACCTGCTGATACTGGGAAATACAATTACAGGAATACCGGCGTTTTCATAGAAACGGGTAATCCCGAAAAGGCCGCAGCCATGGCATCACCAGGAGTACCGGGATGCCATGGCTGCGCCATACATACTTCTTAACTAAGCCTTAGGGAAGCCCTGGCAATATGAATCAATCGTCTATGTAAGCCGAAAACGTAAATCGCTGCACAGGATTTATGGGGTCATTAGAATAAACGGTCACAGCCTTTTGTTGCGTCCCCTTCCTGTCTTGTGCATTAAATACGATCCGTATCGATCCCGTCTCGCCTGGCTTTATAGTGGACTTCACCGCCGATGCCGTTACACAGGTACAGTTGCCCTGCAGCGACCGGATCTGAAGCTCTTTCTTACCGGTGTTGGTAAAAGCAATCTCCCGCGTAGCCGAACCACCAGCATGTATCCGACCAAAGTCCAGGTTACCCGAACCGAATTTAAGCTGAGGCGCCTTGGCAACTTCTTCGGGCTTTAGCTCGGGAAAGTAGTCTTCCAAAGTAGCATATACCGAGAAGCTCTTTACCGGGCTCAGGTTGTCGTCTGTATAGAGTTCAACATTGTCCGATTGAAAGCCGTATAGATTTCTTTGCTTGCCGTTATAGCTCACTTTCACGTGTCCCTTGTCGCCAGGGGCAACAGTCTTCGGTGTCACGTCCACTTTAACATAAGCAGGACCTGCAAATTTGGTATACGTAATGGGCTTATCTCCCACGTTCATAAACTGAAAGTCGCGCGATGTATACTCGTCCTTAAGATAAACCTTGCCAAGGTTGAACGAACCTGTTTTAAGACGCCAGTTACCGTTTGCTACCATAAAGTCTGCGTTCGCCCCCACGCCACCGGTGCTCACCGTACCTTTTATCTGGAGAACGAACGGGGTCTGGTCAAGATCGGTCGTTACGGTCAATGTCTTATTGAAAAAGCCTGGTCTGCCTTTCGGATTATAGCTGGCCTGGATGAATCCCGTCTTGCCTGGAGCAACGACCTCTTTAGACCACGACGGCGTTGTGCAGCCACAGGAAGCCTGAACGGTCAGTATTTTCGCGGGCCGGCCGCTGTTATTGGTAAAAAGAAACTCGTGTGTAACGGGGCCGCCGTCTTCTTTAACCTCGCCAAAGTCGAACGTTTCCTCGCGGAATTGCAGGGGTTTGGATTGCTGGCTATATGTAGTGAACCCTGAAACAATAAAAAGTGCAAGTAATACAAGGCGGTTCATCGTCGTTTTTTATTTGCTCAAATTTAAAACTAATTCAATTCTGCTTTATTTTATTTTCTTTGCAAAACTATGTCAAGAATTCTTACCGGTATACAAAGCAGCGGCCGGCCGCACCTGGGTAATCTGCTGGGAGCTATTATTCCTGCTATTCAGCTGTCGCAAAAGTCAGGCAATGAGTCGTTCTTTTTTATTGCTGATTTTCATTCCCTTACTACAATAAAAGATGCCGAAACCCGAACCAGCAACGTACGGGCGGTAGCATCGGCATGGCTCGCATTCGGCTTCGATATCGAAAAGAATTTTCTGTACCGCCAGTCACGCATCCCGGAAGTGTGTGAGCTCGCATGGTACCTGAACTGCTTCACGCCGTTCCCCATGCTCGCCAACGCGCACTCGTTCAAGGACAAGTCTGAAAAGCTCGCCGATGTCAACGCCGGTTTATTTACCTATCCCGTGCTGATGACAGCGGACATTCTTCTATACGATGCGGAGTTCATACCCGTAGGCAAAGACCAGGAGCAGCACGTAGAGATCGCCCGCGACATCGCAAGGTCATTCAACGGTCTGTATGGCGATACCTTTGTCGTTCCTGAAGCACGCATCGAAGCTCAGGTAAAAACCATACCTGGCACAGACGGACTGAAGATGAGTAAATCCTACGGCAACATTATCGACATATTCCTTCCTGATAAGGAGCTGCTCAAACAGGTCAAAACGATAAAGACAGACAGCACGCCGCTTGAAGAGCCCAAGAACCCGGAAGGCGATACGGTGTTTACACTCTACAGCCTGCTCGCCACAGAAGAGCAGAAGGAGGCGCTTCGCGCAAAGTACCTGGGCGGTAACTTCGGCTATGGCCATGCCAAACAGGAATTGTATGAGCTTATCATACAGAAGTTCAGCAAAGAGCGGGAAGCATTCAATTACTACTACAACAATCCTGAAGAGCTGGACAAGAAGCTTGAGCAGGGAGAAGCTAAAGCCCGTGCCATCGCCAACGAGGTGCTCACCAAAGTGAGAAAAAAATTAGGTTTCAGATAATCTGAAACCTAACTTCTTATATAGATCTATTCCATCGCGGTGATAAACCGCTGATGTGTTTCTATTTGGATGACCAAACAAGCTCCTGCTTGTCTTTCGAGATCGAAAGTACAATACGCGGAGGGTTGGCTTCAAGCACCAGCTTGGTTTCTTTACCCGGGTACTTCTCTACTTCTACGTATACGCCTTTACCGAGGTAGGCTATTGGCATCAGAACGTCATTGTCCGGGCAGATTTCGTCGTGTACGTCCTGAAGCACCTCTTCGAGGTATTCGCCGTACTCATCCTGAAAATCGTCTTCCAGGTCGTGCAGCTGCTCTTCCAGGTCGTCGTATTTAGGATTGTTGTAATCGATCTTGCCAAGCTCTTCGCGCTTTTTGATAATTTCCAGAAGCGCCTTATCGAGTGCCTTAATGTCCATGCTGATAAATTTCCGTAAAGATTAAAAAATCATTGAAAATCAAAAACGCCTGCCCCGGGTTATGCGGAATTTAAATATAAAATTTTGCCCTTGACCGCGATTCCGCAACCGTTGGCGAATAGAATTTCTCAAAACGCCAATTGACGGAATCTCCTTCGTATTGCTTCTATCGGACAGGCCGATAGGTTAATTTTACCCAAAATAAAGATCGTTTTATATGAATGAAGACTTCCTCCCGATCAATGGCACCGACCACATCGAACTTTACGTAGGAAACGCCAAACAATCGGCGCTCTTCTACCAGCATTGCATGGGCTTTGAGCTTGTCGCCTATGCCGGCCCTGAAACCGGGGTTCGGGACCGGGCCTCATACGTGCTGCAACAGGAAAAGATCAGACTGGTGCTTACCACGGCTATCAGACCCGACTCCGAAATTGCCGAGCATGTTCGCAAGCATGGCGACGGTGTTAAAGTGCTGGCCCTCTGGGTAGATGACGCCCGCAAGTCGTTTGCGGAAACAACATTGCGCGGCGCCGAACCAGCCCAGGAACCCAAGGTATTGAAAGATGAGCATGGCGAAGTGGTTGTAGCTTCAATCAGGACCTATGGCGAAACCATCCATACCTTCGTAGAACGTAAAAATTACAAAGGCCCCTTTCTGCCAGGCTTCCAGCCACGCAAGAGCACGGTAAAACCAGAGCCCATCGGCCTCAAATATGTAGATCACTGTGTGGGCAATGTTGAGCTGGGCCAGATGAACCGCTGGGTTGATTACTACGAGAAGGTAATGGGCTTCAAGCTGTTGATCACATTCGACGATGCCGATATCTCTACGGAGTACAGCGCGCTGATGTCAAAAGTAGTATCGAACGGCAACGGCTACATCAAGTTCCCGATCAACGAACCGGCCGAAGGCAAGAAGAAATCTCAGATCGACGAGTACCTCGAGTTTTACAAAGGACCGGGCGTACAGCACATTGCGGTCGCTACCGATGATATCCTCTTCACCGTGAGCGAGCTTCGCCGACGCGGGGTCGAGTTCCTGTATGTACCTGAAAACTACTACGACGATATCACGCAACGGGTAGGCACAATCGCCGAAGATATGAAGGAACTCAAGAAGCAGAATATCCTGATAGATCGCGATGACGAAGGCTACCTGCTGCAGATCTTCACCAAGCCGGTGCAGGACCGGCCTACCGTATTCTTCGAGATCATCGAGCGCAACGGCGCCAAGTCGTTCGGCAAAGGCAACTTCAAGGCGTTGTTCGAGTCCATCGAGCGCGAGCAGGAGCTGCGTGGCAACCTCTGAGAATCAGCAAAAAATTCACGACAAAGTATTATAAACGCCAGGTCAAATTGACCTGGCTTCTTTATTTTTGGTGTTCCTTCGGATTATTATACTTGCATTTATGAGCGACCTTTTACAAACCGTACAGACAAAAGCCAAGGGCTGGCTCGAAAGCCCCGCGATCGATGATGTAACCCGCCAGGAAGTTCAGGCGCTGCTAACCCGGCCCGACTCCAAGGAACTGATCGATAACTTCTATAAAGACCTCGAGTTCGGCACCGGTGGCCTTCGCGGAATAATGGGGGTCGGCTCTAACTGTATGAATCAATATACAGTAGGCGTCGCTACACAAGGCCTCGCCAACTACCTCAACAAGACATTTCCCAACCAGACCATAAAGGTTGCCATCGCACACGACAGCCGCAACAACAGCCGGTTCTTTGCCGAGATCACAGCGAATGTATTCTCTGCCAATGGAATACAGGTATATATGTTCCCCGAGTTGCGTCCTACTCCGCTCCTGTCGTTTGCTATACGGTATCTGCAGTGCCACTCCGGCGCAGTGATCACGGCGTCGCACAACCCGAAGGAATATAATGGCTATAAAGCCTACTGGGTCGGTGGCGCACAGGTAGTGCCTCCACACGACAAGAACATCATTGCCGAAGTAAACGCGATCACCTCATTCGAGCAGGTAAAGTTCAACGCTATCGTGGGCAATATCCATACAATAGGACCCGACGTGGAAAAAGCCTACTATGAGGAAGTGCGGAAGATAATACCCAATCAGGATATAATAGCAAAACACAAAAATATACCCCTCGCCTACTCCAGCCTGCACGGCGCCGGGATAACCATGGTTCCCGAATGCCTCCGCCAGATAGGCTTCACCAACATACACGTGGTCGAAGAACAGAAGGTACCCGACGGCGACTTCCCGACGCTAAAATCACCCAACCCCGAAGAGCAGTCCGCCATGGAGATGGTGATCCGCAAGGGTAAGGAAGTGGGCGCTACACTGGTAATGGCCACAGATCCGGATACAGACCGTGTGGGAATCGGTGTGCGAATGGCATCCGGTGAATTTATATTGCTCAGCGGCAACCAGGCGTTCTCGCTGATGATGTATTTCATCCTGAAGAACCTCAAGGAAACCCAAAATACCTACATCGCAAAAACCATCGTAACGTCCGAGCTGGTGGACACTATGGCAAAGCAGCTCGGCGTGGAATGTTATAATACATTAACGGGCTTCAAATACATAGCGGAGCTTATGGGTCAGCTCGAAGGCAAGAAGAAATTCGTAGCCGCGGGCGAAGAAAGCTATGGCTACATGGCCGGCGACTTCGTACGCGATAAAGACGCCGTGTCTGCCTGTGCGTTCTTTGCCGCCATGGCAGCCAACGCCATCGAACAAGGCAAATCACTCTACGACTGGCTGATCGATATGTACGTGGAGTTCGGCTACTATAAGGAACACCTGATCAACGTTACAAAAAAAGGTCAGCAGGGCGAGCAGGAGATCAAAGCCATGATGCAGAAGTTCAGAACGAATCCTCCCGCAGAGATCATCGGCACCCGCGTAACCCGTTTGCTGGACTATACCACGTTGAAGGAAAAGGACCTCATCACCGGCAAAGAAACCGCGCTCGAGTTCCCGAAATCCGATGTGCTCCAGTTCTATCTCGAAGATGGCAGCAAGATCTCCGTACGCCCTTCCGGCACAGAGCCCAAGATCAAATTCTATATCAGCGTAAACGCACCGTTGTCGAGCCGTGACAAATTCCCGGCTGTGACGGAAACACTCGATAAAAAAATAAAAGGGATAGAGGAATACCTCATGTCCGTATAGACCAGTACAATGGAAAGCCTTACAGAATCGCTCATCCGGATATATCAGCGCGACCTTGACCAATTGGAAAAGGAGCTACAGCTCTATCCGGATGAAGCTTCTGTCTGGGTGGTGAGCGGCGACATCAAAAACCCGGGCGGCAACCTCTGCCTCCACATCTGTGGCAACCTGAGAACCTACATCGGCAAGATCCTCGGTGGCTCGGGCTATGTGCGGAACCGCGACCTGGAGTTCTCGGCAAAGAATATTCCCATCCAGGAGCTCTGCGATGCGATCAGAGAAACACGCGATGTAATAACGATCACGTTGCAACGTTTGCAGCCTTCCGATCTGGAGAAAGTTTATCCTACCGAAGAGCTGGGATATCCAATGACAACAGGATTCTTCCTCATTCACCTTGCCTCTCATTTGAACTACCACCGCGGCCAAATAAACTACCACCGCCGCATGTTAACAAATCACTCATAACCTACCACGGGCACTGGTTACATTAACTTTGCCTACAAATCTTTCCTCCAATTCATGCGATTTTATCCTGTTCATCCTAACAACTTGTCCCGATGTCTATCGGGATCCATAAAATCCTTGTTACCTTTGCTCCCGAGATGAAAAAAGTCGCTTTTTATACCCTGGGCTGCAAGCTTAACTACTCCGAGACCTCTACCATTTCGCGCATGTTCGAGGATAAAGGGTACAAAAAAGTGGAGTTTAACGAAACTCCCGATATTTTTATCATCAACACATGCTCGGTTACCGAGAACGCCGACAAAAAGTGCCACAAGATCGTTCGCGAGGCCCGGCAGATCTCCCCTGATGCGTACATCGCCATAATGGGCTGCTATGCCCAGCTTAAACCACAGGAAATAGCGGGTATCCCTGGCGTGGACGCAGTACTGGGCGCCGCTGAAAAGTTTCGTCTCGTAGAGCTGCTCGACGGGTTCGTGCGCAAGCCCCAAACCGAAGTATTCGCTTCCGATATCGAAGCCGCAAATAAATTCAATACATCATACTCAATGAACGACCGTACCCGTACCTTCCTCAAGGTACAGGACGGGTGCGATTACTCGTGTACGTTCTGCACAATACCCCTGGCGCGCGGCAGCAGCCGCAGTGATTCGATGGCAAATATCGTACGAACCGCTGAGGAAATAGGCCGTACCGATGTGCGCGAGATCGTGCTCACCGGCGTGAATACAGGCGACTTCGGCCTTCAGGATGGAAAACGTGTAGAACGTTTCGTCGATCTGATCACGGCCCTCGATGATGTCGAAGGTATCGAACGCTTCCGCATCTCATCGATAGAGCCCAATCTGTTGAGCGATGACATTATCGAATTTGTAGCACAGTCTAAAAGATTTGTACCTCATTTCCATATGCCGCTGCAGTCAGGATCGAACAAGATCCTTAAGCTGATGCGTCGCCGCTACCAACGCGAGCTATACGTAGAGCGCGTATCGAAGATCAAGGAGCTGATGCCGCATGCCTGTATAGGCGTTGACGTAATCGTCGGCTTTCCTGGCGAGACACACGAGGATTTTCTCGAAACGTACCACTTCCTCAACGAGCTGCCGGTATCATACCTACACGTGTTTACCTACTCCGAGCGGGAAAACACGGTAGCCGCCACTTTACCTGGCGTGGTTCCCGGAAATCAACGTGCGGAGCGGTCCAGGATGCTGCACACATTATCTGACAAGAAGCGCCGGAAGTTCTATGAGGAAAATCTCGGCCGCGAGGCCGTTGCTCTTTTCGAAAATGATATTGAAGACGGGATGATGCACGGCTTTACCGAAAACTACGTGCGTGTAGCCGCTAAGTATGATCCTGTGCTCATTTACGAGACAAAGGCCGTACGCCTCACGGCGATCAATGCGCGCGGCGTGGTGGAGGTTGAAGAGATCAGCCAGGAAGTACTGTCACATCATCATTAAACAACCAGCCCGTCTCTGAGCTCGATGCGCCGGTCCGCCATGCGGGCAAGCTCCTCGTTGTGTGTAACAATAACGAAGGTCTGTCCCAGGTCTTTCCGAAGTTGAAAGAACAGGTTATGCAGATCCACAGCATTTCGCGAGTCCAGGTTTCCGCTGGGTTCGTCAGCCAGAAGAAGGTCGGGTGAATTGATCAACGCACGGGCTACCGCCGTACGCTGTTGTTCTCCCCCGGAAAGCTCCGATGGTTTATGATCGGCGCGGCCCTTAAGCCCCAGCATGTCCAGCAACTCGGCGGCTCGCTGCCGGATCTTAGCCTCGGGCTGTTTACCGGCAATCATCCCGGGAATTATAATATTCTCCAGGGCCGAAAACTCCGGCAGCAGATTATGAAACTGGAACACGAAGCCGATACGCGCGGCACGAAAGGCAGCCAGGTTTTTAGACGATTGCGCAAAGACATCCGTGTCGTGAATGTGAACACGGCCTTGCTCAGGATTGTCCAGAGTACCTAGAATGTGTAGCAAGGTGCTCTTTCCTGCCCCGGAAGCGCCAACAATGGCTACAACCTCCCCCTTACTGACGGAAAGGTCAATGCCCTTTAACACCTTGAGGTGCCCGTATGATTTTTCAATGCCGTTGGCGCGTAACATGTGAATTATACCGTTTTCTTGAAATAAAGCTTTAAATAAACTAGTTTCACGCCAAAACAAACAAATTCAATGAACATACACGAATACCAAGGCAAGGAAATCCTTAAAAAGTACGGGGTAACTGTTCAGCGGGGCATTGTGGCCGATACGCCCGATGGCGCCGTGGCCGCAGCAAAAGAACTTCAGGCGGAAACCGGAACCAAATGGTTCGTGGTGAAGTCGCAGATTCATGCCGGCGGCCGTGGGAAAGGTACCGTTAACGAAACCGGATCCCGTGGAGTTGTCTTGGCAAAGGGTCTTGGCGAAGTAGCAGACAAGGTAAAAGCTATCCTGGGCGGAACACTGGTAACTCACCAGACAGGTCCCGAAGGAAAGAAAGTAAACAAGGTCCTCATCGCTGAAGACGTTTACTATCCCGGAGAGTCTGAGCCTAAAGAATACTACATGAGCATCCTGCTGGACCGTGCTACTGGCGGCCCCGTGATCATGGCGTCTACCGAAGGCGGTATGAACATTGAAGAAGTTGCAGAATCGCATCCTGAAAAGATCATTAAAGAGTGGATCGACCCGGCTATCGGTTTGCAGCCCTTCCAGGCCCGCAAAGTTGCATTTGCCCTGGGATGGGAAGGCAACGCTTTTAAAGAAGGCGTAAAATTCATCCACGCTCTCTACAATGCCTACATGGGCCTCGACGCTTCTATGTTCGAGATCAATCCCGTTCTGAAAACATCAGACAGCAGGATCCTCGCCGTAGACGCCAAAGTAAACCTCGACGACAACGCGCTGTACCGTCATAAAGACCTCGCAGAGCTGAGAGATATAACAGAAGAAGATCCGCTGGAAGTAGAAGCCGGAAAGTCAGGCCTTAACTATGTAAAGCTCGACGGTAACGTGGGTTGCATGGTGAACGGTGCCGGTCTCGCCATGGCTACCATGGACATCATCAAAATTTCAGGCGGCGAACCGGCTAACTTCCTCGACGTAGGGGGTGGAGCAAATGCCGAAACCGTTGAAGCAGGCTTCCGTATCATCCTGAAAGATCCTAATGTAAAAGCTATCCTCATCAATATCTTCGGCGGTATCGTACGTTGCGACCGCGTAGCAAACGGTGTAGTAGAAGCTTATAAGAAGATTGGTGATATCCGTGTTCCTATCATTGTACGCCTTCAAGGCACCAATGCAGAAGAAGGCGCTAAGATCATCGAGCAATCCGGATTGAAGGTATTTTCTGCGATCGTATTGAAGGATGCAGCTCAGAAAGTAAAAGAAGTGCTGGCATAAAATTTATGAAAAAAACCTCATATATTAGCATGATTTGCCGATAAAAGAGGTTTAAAGAATTTTAGCTGCATATAGCGCCGATGACCAAAGTAAGACTCCTTCTAATTTTCATAACTGTTGGGTACTTCTCAGCAGACGGGCAGACTTTTTACAATTTTCGTAGAAATAGAAACTTTATCGCTACTGTAGGCAGCGGAATCGCTGCCTACAAAGGCGAACTTGTTAATCCCGGCGAAATTGGAAAGATCAAGCTTAACATTGTCATGGGCGTTGAATACTTCTTCGCAGACCGATTCAGTGCACGAGGCGAACTGACATACTTTCGCATCTCCGGAAACGATTCCAATGCCGATGACGACCGCGTAGAGCGGAATCTTTCGTTCTTTTCAGACAACCTGGAACTGAGTTTCACCGGAACTGTAAACATGATCCCTATCGGTACGCGTTTCTATCAGCGCCCGAAGTTCAACATGTACGCATTTGGTGGCGTCGGGGCATTGTATATGAATCCAAAGACCACGTATGAAGGAAAGACATACGCCTTGCAGCCGCTTCAGACAGAAAACGTAAAGTATTCAAGGATACAACCCGTAATACCGGTAGGTCTCGGAATCAAGTATATGGTAAATCCTTTCTTCAACGTAGCGGTTGAAGGCGGTTACCGGATCACCTTTACCGATTACCTGGATGATATCAGCAGCAAGCGTTATACAGATCCCTCGTTGCTGAAAAGCGACCTTGCACGGACACTCTCGGATCGCCGCCAGGAACGTATCGATAATCTCGGCCTCGACCAGACCGCCCCTGCCTTCAACAAAGGTGTACGCGGAAACCCCGATACAAACGATGGGTACTTCGTAATCAACGTAAAGGTTCAGTATTATTTGCCTTACGAAGTTTTCCAGAACAGCAATCGCAAGCTCTTCAACAAACGGAGAAAGTATTATTACCGGAGACCTAAAGGTCAGTAATTCCGGAACAGGAATATAAAAGCAAAAGAGATCGTTACAATAACGATCTCTTTTGCTTTTATACCGGTCTGATTCAACAACAAACCTCAAAGCCCATCGGACGAATCTTTGGACGAACAAAGAAAATCTGCTGGTAGTAATCTTATCGTTGGCAGCTCAGTGACTTGCTCCTGTTATCTTCCTGCCACAGGAATCCAATGAGGCCGACAATAATTCATTACATGCACATTCCGCAAAGCAATACATTGCATGCCCTGACGGACGCAATCATATCACAGCCATTATGTAATCAACAGAATAACCCTATCAGCGACGCGAACCGTCCGGGTTATATGTAAAAGATAAGAGATGCTATTCTACCCGTTGCGCGTGTCAAGCACCTCGAAGCGTGAGTAATTGCTCTTGTACTCAGGAACGATCTCTTTCATAAGGGTAACCATCTTGAGCTCGTTCTTGTCGTATATAAGATCTTCCAATAGACCGAGGCTCCGGCATACTTCGTCGTACATATACTCGGAAACTTTTGCCTTCATGATCTTTTCGTGGTGTGTTGGAATGGTGTTCTCCTGATCGCTTAGAAGTTCTTCGTAAAGCTTCTCCCCATCTCGCAGACCGGTAAAAACGATATCGATGTCCTTTCCCAGCTCCTTACCGGAGAGCATAACCATCTTACGGGCAAGATCGAATATACGGATCGGCTGCCCCATATCGAAGATAAAGATCTCTCCACCCTGCCCCATTACACCGGCTTCAATTACCAGCTCACAGGCTTCGGGAATGGTCATAAAGAAACGGGTGATCTCCGGGTGAGTAACGGTAATAGGACCGCCGGCACGGATCTGTTCTTTAAAGATCGGTATTACTGAACCGTTCGAACCCAACACGTTCCCGAACCGCGTAGTCACAAATGAAGTTTGTCCAAGACTGAGCCTCTCCAGGTGACGGTTAAGCGATTGTACGTAGATCTCGGCAATACGCTTTGAGCATCCCATCACGTTGGTGGGATTCACCGCCTTGTCGGTAGAGATCATCACGAACTTCTTGACCTTATTCTCAACCGAGAGATCGGCCAACATTCGTGTACCGAAGATATTTACCGCTACGGCTTCCGAAGGATTGCTCTCCATAAGGGGCACATGTTTGTAAGCCGCCGCATGGAATACGATCTCCGGTTTATATTCTTTGAAGATAGCCTTCATGCGCTGCTGATTGCAGATATCACACACGAAAACTATGATACGGCACTGCGGGCTCTTACTGCGCAACTCCCGTTCGATCTCATAGAGAGGCGATTCGGCCTGATCTATAAGGATCAGGGTTTGCGGCTTGAGCGTTGATATCTGACGCGCCAACTCGGAACCGATCGACCCGGCGCCACCGGTTATACAAATAACCTTGTTATAAATTTCAGATTCGATAGTATCGTTATCCAGGCGGATCTCTTCACGACCCAGCAGGTCTTCGATGTTTACATCGCGGATCTGGTTAACGTCAAAATCGTTATTGATCCACTTCTCGAAAGAAGTAACGTAGCCTACTTTAAGATGATACTGAAGCGCATCGTCCACCACTTCATTCTTTCGAACAATGGGAAGGTCCTTTACGGCAATGATCATCTTGCGGATCTTATAACGCTTCACAACATCGGCCAGCTTATTGTAGCTGTAGATCTTGGTACCGTTAATGTCTTTACCGTTCTTCTTTTCGTCGTCATCAACAAAGGCCGCCAGCTTATACTGGCTGGTCATGTCGGCCTCGATGGCCTGTTTGGTCAGAAATCCTGCTACACCTGCACCAAAAACTACTACCGGTACCTGCGAAGCCGCATCCGACTTATAGTAAGCAAATAAATTCTTTACCAACAGCCGGTATTGATACAGCAATAGCGAGGAGATAAAAAACGAGATGAATATTACAGAATACGGTATTGCGTTCCGCTGAAAGTTATAATAATACAGCAGGTTGATCATGATGATAATCCCGAGGCTCAAAAGCTCGGTGCGGATGATCCGCCAACCGTCCTGAATACCGGTATACCGCACAATGCCCGCATAACTTTTGGTTACTGTGGTAGACACCAACGCGGCCATCATACACAGGATAATACCGGGGAACGGTTCAAAGTTCAGAACAACGTCCAGGTCGAGGTTGAACCGGAGGAAAAATGCCAGGAATACCGATATAAAAATCAATAACTGGTCAATGAGTATCACTACCCATCGCGGGAGAACCGTAAGTCTGTTAAGAAGTCTAAGTATCAAGCGTTAGCCTTTTTGTCTGCTTTTTTAAGGAGTCTGATCCCTCCGTAGATGCCTCCGGAAATCAACAGGTACTCTAACCCCGTGAAAGGTACCTTATCCGGATCACCCCCCGGATCTGGAGGAGGACATGTGGGACACGGTGGCTGTGCGCCAACGAAACCCGAAGTTAGAAAAAAGAGAGCCGCAATTGTAGTTACGGAACGAATCAGTTTGGTCATTTTATTTTCGTTACTTTCTTCGTTAACAGCTTGTCCCCATCGTCTATCCGAAGTATATATACTCCGTTGGGATAACCTGTTAAATCAAATTCTCCTTGTTGCTGTTCGCCGGTATTCTTCAGCTCGATGTTTGCTATTGCAACCCCTGAAGCCGATACCAGCGTTACCCGTACTTCCTTCGAAGTCGGTATAGCCAGTTTGATCTTGTCTGCTGTAGGGTTAGGATAAAGCGTAAACTCAGTTCCTGCAGCACCTTCCTCTCCCGTTATTGTCAACTCCCTTGATGCAGACGATGTACAACCATTAATCGCTACCTCAACGGTATAGATACCGGAAGTTTCTGCGGTCAGCGTTGCTCCGGTTGCTCCTTCGATAAGCGTACCGTCCAGATACCACTGGTTTCCTGTCGCGTAGCTTGAAGTGAAGGTTGTGCCCTCTACCCCGAGCGTTACGTCATCAAATATAACAACATTTGCCTTAACCGCCACACGCTCACCTTCACATCCTAAGGCATTCAGGGCCGCTACGTAGTATGTTTTTGTTCTGCTTAACACAGGCGTAACAAACTCCGCTCCTTCCTGTCCGGCTATAGCCATGGTAGATTGTAAATCTTCATACCAATGGAAACCTGACGCTTCCAACGATTCCGCTCTAAGAGTTACGTTCCCGGCGTGGCAGGATTTCCCCTCTTCCACACTAGATACGAGTGTCTTCAATACGGTAACCTGAGTTTTTTCATTCAAGGGGAAAATTGCGCATGACGACGATTTCGCCAATACGGTTATTTCATTTTCACCTTCTGTTAATGAGCTTACCTGTACCGGAAGCTGCAGATCCTTACCAGTTCCCGCAATAAATTCAGATACTACCGCTCCGCGTTGCAACGCATACGATACGCCAACTTCCGAGTTGTGAAGTGTAACCTGTGCACTCTGGTTTGTGGCACACACCTGCTCGCCCGCAAGGGTTAACGCAAGATTAGCCTCCGGCTTGCCCAATATGATCGAGAAGCGTTTTGCCAGCTTCGGCAGATCGTCGGTCGTCAAAGTAACCGTGTACTGCGATGTCTCGCGCACGTTTATGGTCTTATTCTTAATACTATCGTACAGGAAAATATTTACGTTATCGTCAAACGATGTTATCCCTGTAAAATTGAGCACATAATCTCCTGCTTTTGCACCTTGTACGGTGAAACGTATCGACTTGTTGCAATCCAACGTACTCATCGAATTGATAGAAAGCGACGTATTGTCGGTTGTCTGTGTTGCCACGTTGAATACAGGATTAGACCATTTGTAAGCGTCATACTGGTCATCAAAGCCGTCGGTTGCCTCTTCATGCAGGCGCAGCACCGCCTCGTCCGCCACACCTTGTCCTTCCATAGTTATACGGAGTACATTCGGGATCTCACCCTGGCGGAAGAACTGTGCCTGTCCAGCCACCTTATCAGCTTCCTTAAAAGTAATCGTGCTGTTGGCTGTGGCGTGTACCCAAAAAGCCTGCCCCTGGGCGATGAGACCGGAGTAGCTGCCGGTGCCTACACCCGCCACGTACGATATCACGTTTCCAGTACCTGTACCGCCGTTGTCTGCATTATCGGTAAAGTAAATGGCGTTGTTCAGTCCTGCTGGTATGGTTACGTTGTCCCAGTCGATAGCCGATGGATATGGATTACCGATCAGATTCCAGCCGTCACTGCTTCCGGCCGCCGAATGAGCGGTAATAGAGACCGGTACGTTGCCCTGGCCGATTGTTCCCCGTGTATCCAGAAGAGGAGTACCACCACGTATGTATACAGAGTATCCCAAACCGCTCTTGAGCGGAGCGGCAGAAGACAATCCCGAGACCGGGTAGGCGCGATAACGCGCTCCAAGAGCCGAAGTACCGTTGATGTTGGTCTCATCGTACCAATACATCGACGGGCTTTTCGGTGTCAGACCAGTTCCGGTGGACGGATCGGTAAAAGTACCGGTTATCGGAATTTCCGCTTTCCAGTCAGATACAAACGAGTTTGTTACCGGTGATGTCATGTAGCGCCATGCACGTGTACCGTTGGCATTCGGCAGGTAACGCTGTACGATTATCGCACCGGTCACTGAAGCGCCAACAGGTAATTGTCCAACATATGCCGTACGGTCGGCAGTCGATGTCAGCGTAAGGAGATTGGTACCGGCAGTGAATACAGTAGCCGTCTTGATCACAAGGCTGTTCTGAATAGCCACGTTCGTCTGAAGATCAACCGTTGCACTCGAGTTCTTGTTTACTTCAAGGTCGAAGAGTGTAAGTAAACCGGTACCGGTGGCGGTGCGCAAAATACTTTGCGACTCACCATTCGTGAAGATCACCTTACCGAGACGTCCCTGGAAGGTTCCGTTTACGGTGAAGTCATCCTTGATCGTTAACGTGTAGTTATTATTGATGTCGACATCCAACGTCACGTTGTTATCGATCACAAGGTCATTATTGATGGTAAGAGGCTCGTGCAACAATACAACACCAGTTCCTTCCAGGTACAGCGAGTAGAACGCCGACCCGTTGGTAACCAGTGTCTGACTTGTACCGGTGAAATCCACACGGCTGAAGTTTGCTGTAAACGTTCCCCCGTTTACAACCCAGTTACCCGACACGGTTATCTTCTCGATGTCCACATCCGGGTTTGGAGCAACCGTTACCGTCTGCAGTATCAGAGCACCCGTTATCGACACGTTATTAAATCCACCGAGCAGCTTAGCATTAGTTCCATTTCTCAGGGTAGTATTTCCGGAGAAGACAGCAGTGCTAAGGCCGCCATTAATAGTACCCGTGTTGTTGATGTTACCGGCAAAGTTGACCGTAGTTGCCGGTGCTGCTGCAGGCCCGAGGTTAAGCGTCGCACCGCTGTTTACAGTAACCGCACCCAATGTAGCTGGCGTTGTACCGCTGATCGTAGTGGTTCCGTCAAATATAACTGAGCCCGACACAAAGTTACCGATGGAGTTACTCACAAAGTTGCTACGCAATGTTAATGCACGAGTACTTCCATGAAACGTACCGTTCGATAGTGTTAGGACACCGTTTACTGTAGCGTTTTTATCCAACGTCACCACGGCCGTACCTTGATTTGTAAGATTTGCCAGCGCGGTTGCCGAAGCAGGCAACTCTGGGCCTGTGGCAAAGTCCGTCGATGTTTGGTAGATCAGATTGTATGATGTTTCTGCAGCCGGCGTAGCGGTTATTGAACCTGCGTCATAACGTGTGATCTTACTACCGGTTGCCATTTGCATACTGCCGGGAGTAAGCGCCCCTGACACCAGCAACAAGTCATTTGTAAGATACAGATTACCCGATACGGTCAGCGCGCTTCCAGGGCGTTCCAATCGAAGCGTATTCAAGATCGGTTGCGTAGCTGGCGCAGGGCTTGAGAAAGCAATTGAGCCTAGTGTACCCGCTCCGTTTATCAACACACCGGTGTACTCATTTACAGCAAGCGTACCCCCGGTGCGGTTATAATTTCCACTTATCGTCAAAATCCAACCTCTGAAGTCCAGGTTACCGTTACTTTGCGTAAAGGTACCTGCTATCGTAAAGTGATTCGAAAGGTATACGGTGTTTAGTGTACCCGAGCCCCTGTTAAGCGTAAAATTGTTCAGTGTTGCACCAGTCAAAGGCAACGTCAGGTCACCAGAGCCATTAATAATCAGATTCGACGTTGCAATTGTAACGATTGAGTTGGCGTTGGGGATTATCGATCCACCCAATGTCAATGTTCTGGCACCTATACTGATGTTGCCACTCACTAACTCCAGCGTTCCGTTGATAGCAATGTTTGCAGCAAGAGCTACTCCGCTGGCGTTATTGATCTGCGTTATAACACCTGCTGCCGATGGATGGCCAGCACCGATAAACTGCGCCCCCGTTCCATTATATACAATTGTTGCTCCGGACGCGTACGTGCGCGTTCCGCTTACACGAATGTTACCATTCGATGTTCCGGTTTGGATGGCACCACTCGTATGGGTAGAAGCTACTTGCAAAATACCCTGAACATTCAGTGACCCTGAGCCGCTTAAGAAACTGTTGTTGGGAATCGCAAGCGTCGATCCGCTTACCACTGTATAGTTCAATGCTCCATTTGGAACCAGTGAGGACGTATACGTCTGTGTGTTTGTTCCGGAGAAGTTAATATTCGAAACATTTCCACTCGCGAAAATAGAACCTCCGGATTGCGTATAATTTCCCTGGAGATTAAAGGTTGTTGTGCCCGTCGAGGCAGAGAATTCGACCTGGGCATCGTCTTGCAAAACGAAGCTACCCAGGCAGTCTATTGTTACATCCTGGTCATCGGCGAACTGAATAAAACCCTCTCCGGAGATGGTTATATTACCTGCAATATCAATAGCACTCGGGCCAGTATCGCCTGTGGTAAAAGCAAATATACCACCAGAGACTGTAAGGTTTTTAGAAATATTCAATGTCCCTCCTGATCCACCAGTAGAATAAATCACCGCATCCGTTCCCGTACTAACAACTCTGAAGTCACCGTTGATCGTCGTCGGTGCCCCATTCGCTCCAGTATTTAAAAAGACCGTTCCATCTTGTCCGGGAGCATTCCATACGAAGTTTCCAAACTGCTGATTCATGCCGCCGGGAGCTGTTGTATTACCAGAAGTGTAACCCACAATACTAACCGTTGATGTTACATCCCACGTAGCAGAAGGAATAACTCCACCGTCTGCAAATTGGTGGTTATAAAATGATCCTGACAAGAAAAGCAACTTCAATACCGATACACCGGTCATGGCGCCATCATTATTGACCACGCCTGATACTGATACCGTTCTATTAGGTGGTATGGTAGCAAAGGCAATCGTTCCGTGATTTGTCAGTGTCCCGTTTACGGTTATCTCATTACCCGCACCATTAGCGAGCGTTAGGAGTATACCGGAGTTTGTAACCAGGGTACCACCGGTATTTATGACTACCTGATCAACCGATACGGCTGCCGATACGGTTATTGTATGCCCCGATTGAATGGTGATTATACCGCTGGCATTTGTGGGACTTGATGACGCGGTTACCCAATTGGAACCGTTATAGGTCTGCCAGGAAGCTGGTTGATTCCAGAGACCTGATGCTGTATTACTCCTGTAGTCACCACTTGATTGAGCAACAAGGTTGGTAATACCTACCATAATAGCTAACAGACATACTAAAGCTCTTTTCATAAGCACTTACTATAAACTCAGTTTCACAAAAGTAATCAAAACCTTACATTAACAGCACGTTACCGTTTATAATCTTTGGCATCTGCTGTTATCGGTATAATTCCTATACCAACATACCATCCCAGGTCATCAAAACCAGTTGTTAGAACAGGCTTTTGATGACGTTAACAATCCTCTCAAGGTCCACTTGCGTCAGGTTGGAGCCTGAAGGCAGGCAAAGCCCATCTTCGAAAAGCTTATCCGAAACCCCGTTCACAAAAGCAGGATAGTCTTTGAATACCGGCTGCTGGTGCATCGGCTTCCATAGCGGCCGGCTCTCGATATTCTCGGCCTCCAGTGCCAGCCGTATGGTCTCCCGTGTTATGCCTCCGGTTTTCTTCGGATCGACAATAACAGTTGTAAGCCAGCGGTTTGCATACATCCCTTTGGGCTCGGCCGGAAAGGTGATGCCGGGGATATTCCCCAATTGCTTCACATAGAAATCAAAGTTCGCACGACGCTGCTTT
>Ga0247764_1000112_pt1 | contig 29715 bp, 26 predicted proteins | sample UWRJL051202B4_FD_179932 | JGI IMG/M metagenome (GOLD analysis project Ga0247764, IMG submission 179932) | Plant litter microbial communities from Arlington Agricultural Research Station in Wisconsin, United States - UWRJ-L051-202B-4 | ecosystem: Environmental > Terrestrial > Plant litter >...
ACCGAACACCAACATGATGGCACTGGCGATGACCGCACGCACATCCGCTATCGACCGCCTCATTCACCACGCCCTCGCCAAAGGGGTAGACACAATAATAAATCTTGGCGCCGGCCTCGACACACGCCCATACCGCATGGACCTGCCGCCCTCCGTGCGCTGGATTGAAGTAGACTTCCCACACCTCATAGCTTACAAAAACGAAATGCTTGCAGGCGAAAAACCGGTGTGCCAACTGCGCCGCATACCCGCCGACCTGTCGAGAAGCGCCGAGCGCCAGGCACTCTTTCAACAACTGGGCGCAGAAACTCAAAATGCCCTTGTCATAACCGAAGGCGTGGTAGTATATCTCACCAGCGAGCAGGCCACAAGCCTGGCTAAAAGCCTCCACACAATCCCATCGTTCAGCTATTGGATTATGGACTATCGCCAGGGAAGCCTGCGTAACAACCGGTATATGCGCAAGCTCCAGAAGATCGTAAAGAATACACCGTTTCGCTTTACCGAAAAATATCCGCTGCAGTTCTTCGACCGTCTCGGCTGGACGGTAAATGAAAATGTGCCCATGCTGGATGAAGCTCGCCGCCTGGGCCGCAAGCTCCGGTTTGGATTTCCCGTGAACATACTCAGCCTGCTCTTCCCAAAAACCATGCGCGACCTGGGCAACAAAGCCTACGGGTATGTAATGCTAAAGCGCTATGCATAACCGCGCCGCTTTTATTTGTGCCTCGCGTTTACTTTTTCAAACAAATTGAAATAGCTTCGCCAGGCACATTTAAAGGTTTATGATCGTAAAGAAACTGGCGGTACCCTTAATCAACGGCAAGATCCTTCAACAGGCAGAGCGCTGTTACATTGCCACGGCGGCGATATCCGAAGACGGCTTCGATTTTATCAATAGTCGCCTGCCCGCCAAATGTAAGATCGATATCGTTACCGGTCTTGACGAGCCGACGTCGCCAAACATACTGCGCCGTATATGGCGCAATTACCAGGGGCGCGTAACACTCAACATCTATACCCGCAATGTACTACACGCCAACGTATACATATTCGACCTGCCCTTTCGCCAGTCCGTTGCGTTTGTAGGCTCGGGCACCTTCTCGCTGGAAGGTATAAAAGATCATGAAGAAATATTCTTCCGCATCTCCGACCAGAAAGAAATCGAAAGCCTCAAATCGTGGTTCACAGGGTACTTTGAATTTGCCGACCCGCTCAGCGAAAGCCTGGTAGAAGAGTACAGCCTGCTTTATCCCGACTGGAGACTACGGCTTACGCGCACGGCAGACGAAAAGAAACAATTCATAGCGCTCAACACCTCCGGCTTTAGCTGGGATGCCATAAAATTCAAAACGCTCTACTTTAAAAAGGAAGACTATCTCACCTTTACCAACACCAAGGCTCCCTTCGATACACCGGAGCTGCTGACGGAGCGAACAGCCGTGCAGAACAAGCTGCTGCAAATACATGAAACCCTGAAAAAGCACGCCGCAACGCTAAAGCTATATGCCGATGAAAACAGCCCGGCCAGCAGCCTGCTACCCACTGCGCACGAGGGCCACAAGCTGCGCAGCCTGGCACTGACCTACGGCCGCAGCGAACGCGAGCGCGGGGCTATAGCGCCGGGTACAACGGTGGCCGACGTTATGAACATACAGACCGGCATTACTCAAAATACCGTGTATATACAATTATCACCCGGCAGGGCAGGCAGCGGACGCGAAGACCGGCTGCACATAGAAAAACAAATGTACTATCCCGAATACCGCACCATACTGTTCCAACTGCTCAAAGACCTTGGCCCCGAATACACACTCGAGATAGCCGGTGAGAAACGCGCCGCCAACAGCTTCACCAACGAAGACGCGCTGTGGAGCTTCACAAAATCAGACCTCTGGCAACATTATCCGTTTACCCTGACCAGGAGCTTCGCACCCGCGGACCCGGCGATCGGCAACGACACAATCATAACAACACTAACCCGCGAACTCGACCGGCTGATAACGATATACCGGCACCTGCAGGCGCAGCTCTAACAATACCAATCATTACCCATGACCACACCACCGTTGATCGAAACCGAAAGGCTGTTTATACAACCGTTTACATTGAACGACGCAGCCTTTATCGTGGAGTTGGTCAACACACCGTCGTGGCTGGCGTATATCGGCAATCGAAACATAACAAACCTGGACGATGCGCGTAATTATTTAATAAGCGGCCCGCTAAAGAGCTACGCGGAACTGGGCTTTGGCGCGTGGATGGTAATACATAAAGAAACAAAACAGCCGCTCGGCATGTGTGGCTTATTCAAACGCCCTTACCTGGAACAACCCGATCTGGGCTTTGCCTTCCTGCCGCAACACGAAGGCCGGGGCTATGCAAACGAAGCTGTACAAGCCACGTTGCGCTACGCACAGCAGCATAACATAAACAGCCTTTCTGCCATTGTCAGGCCGGACAACGCCAGATCTATACGGCTGCTCGAAAAAAACGGCTTTGTATGGCAACAGAAAATCAAACCGGAGAACCTGGCAGAGCTGCAGCTATACCATTATCACCCGCCGGCAGAATAAATTACACCAGCGCTATACCCGCGGCAAACCGGCCGGAGTCGCCTTTGCGCGCGGAGAAGAACGCATCGTTACGAATGACCGTGCAAAGGTTGCCCACCTCTATCTGCGAAGCCGGAACACCGAAAGCTTCCAGCTGCAGGCTGTTAGCCTTCCAGAGATCGAGTTTCGCCTTGTTGTCCGCCTGCGGTATCATGAGTTGCTCACCGGCCTTTCCGAAAGCCTGGCGCACAGCCTCTACCACTTCACTTCCCACTTCATACGACTCCTGGCTAACCGAAGGACCGATGCACGCCAGCAAGTCTGCCCCCTGAGTTCCGAACTCACCAGACATATAATGCAACGTCTTCTCTAATATTCTGGCTACCGTGCCCCGCCAGCCGGAATGAATCGCGGCAGCCGCACGGTGCTTCCGGTCGTACAAAAGAATTGGCACACAATCCGCCGACATGACAGCTATACATACGCCACTGGCGTTGGTCACCAACGCATCGGTCTCCATCAGCTCGACCGTGGTGGTCTCCGGTGTTACGCGTACAATATTTGTTTTGTGCACCTGCGAGGGCATAAACAGATGCGCCGGCTCCACACCCATAGCTAACGCCACGCGCGCACGATTCTGCCGCACAGCCTCACGATCAGGCGTGCTGGAATAGCTTAATGTAAACTCCTCGTCCGTCCTGAACGAATGGCGGTCGCTTACAAAATGCCGGATGCCAGGCTCATGACTCAGGCTATCAAACTGCCACAGGGCAATACCTTCGTGTATCGATCGCTCCATATAAAATCGTTCAGGATGGTAAAAAAATGCTTCCAGTATACTGCAATGTTAACCGGCCGGTTCATATAATCCAACAGCGGCGTTAACAAAGCGCGTGCTTTGCTATCACACCTTCCGCAGATAACGGAAAACACGGACCAGCAAAAGCGCATACAAGACGGCCACAATACCACCGATAACAATAAACAATATCCTGAAAAAAGGCATACTCTTTGGCGAATAAGCCTGCACCGGCGGAGTAACAACCGTAGTATCGGGCTGAATGGCATGTACCTTCCGACCATTTACACCTCCGGCAGCAGGAGGCGAGCCCGACGCGAACGTGATATATTGTAAAATATCGTCGACATCTTTTTCGGTGAGAAATTCCATGGGCACCATCACGCGGCGGTGATACGTGTCGAAAAGCCGCTGCGCATAAACGTCACCGCCCTGAATAACGGCTTGCGAGTTGTGTATGAATGGTATAAGCCACGAACGGGGATGGCGCCTTGAAACACTTCCCAGCGCCGGCGCATACCGGCCTTCGTAATGGATAAAATGACACGAAGAACATTGATCGCGAAACAACTCGTGACCATGCAGGATAGATGTGTTGCTGCGCTCGTTCAGCGTGATATAGCCCGGTGCTTCATCAACATGCGTAAGTGATTCGGCTTCGATATAGTGAAGAATAGCCGTTATGTTATCCTGAGACAACATCCGGAACGAAGGCATCACCTGCTGGTTGTAAGATCTGAACAGGAAAGACGCGTAAACATCGCCAGAGTCTATAACCGTTTGTGAATCGCGTATGAAGCGGCTGAGCCACTCACGACTACGCTTGCGGGTAATACTGGCCAGCATTGGCCCTACGATCTCGCGGTGCACACCGTGACACGGACTGCAATAGGTTTCAAAAAGCTGCTTCCCCTCATCCACAAGCGCAACCGAATCACGCAATGGCTGAGCCACCAGCAACTCCGTAGCCGACACGTAAAGCATAGCGATAATCAAAAGCCATCTAGCGCTCATACGTAAGCTTTTTATCGGTGATAACAGGAACAGGCTCTTTGATAACTTCTGCCTCGGGAACATACTGCGGAATAAAATCCTGCTCAGCACCAGGCACACTGTAATCATAAGGCCAGCGAAATACCTCGGGCACGGCGCCGGGCCAGTTACCATGAATATGCTCTACAGGCGTACTCCATTCCAGCGTATTGGAACGCCAGGGATTGGCCGGCGCCCGCTTGCCGGAGGCTATAGACACAAAAAAGTTATACAGAAAAACAAGCTGCGCGCCGAACGTGATGAACGCCGCGATACTGATAAAGGCATTGAGATCGGGATATATATTGAAGATCTCGAAATACGTAAATGAATAATACCGCCGCGGCAATCCCGAAAGCCCGAGAAAGTGCATCGGGAAAAAGATCACATAAACACCGATAAACGTACACCAGAAATGCACATAGCCCAGTGAAGTATTCATCATACGCCCGAACAACTTCGGAAACCAATGATACACACCGCACAGGAAACCGAAAAAGGCCGCGCTGCCCATAACCAGGTGAAAGTGCGCCACAACAAAGTACGTATCGTGCAACGCCAGGTCTATGGATGGATTGGCCAGGAATATACCCGTAAGCCCACCCGTAATAAAGAACGACACCATAGCCAATGCGAACAGCATAGCCGGTGTATAACGGATGTTTCCCCGCCAGATCGTACAGATCCAGTTAAACACCTTGATAGCCGATGGAACCGCAATGATAAACGACGTAAGGCTGAACACCGACCCGAGAAACGGATTCATACCCGACGTGAACATGTGATGCGCCCACACCAGGAACGATAGTATAAGGATAGCGAATATAGAGGTAACCATAGCCGCATAACCGAAGATAGGCTTACGCGCATTGGTAGAGATCACTTCAGAGATAACACCGAATGCCGGGAATATAGCAATATACACTTCCGGATGCCCCAGAAACCAGAACAGGTGCTGATAGATCAACGGGCTGCCGCCGCTCTGCGGCAACGGGCCGCCCGCAACGTAGATGTTCGACAAAAAGAAGCTCGTACCATAAGACCTGTCGAAAAACAAAAGCAGCAACGCGGCGAACAATACCGGGAACGACAGTAAGCCCAGAATAGAAGTAAACAGAAACGCCCATATAGTAAGGGGTAGCCTGCGAAGCGACATACCCGTCGTCCGTAAGTTGATGATTGTGGCGATGTAATTGATCGAGCTCATCGTGGTAGAGATGATAAACAACACGATACCCGCAATCCAGAAGGTCATACCCGCGCCAGATCCGGCCGACGCCTCAGGCAACGCGCTGAGTGGCGGATACGCAGTCCACCCTGCCGAAGCCGCGCCGGATTCAAGAAAGAACGACCACAGCATAACCACACCCGACAGGAAGAACAACCAGTACGAAAGCATATTCAGGAAGCCCGACGCCATATCGCGCGCGCCGATCTGCAACGGAATAAGTAAGTTGCCCAACGTACCGAGAAATCCACCCGTGAGTACAAAGAACACCATAATAGTCCCGTGCATGGTAACCAGCGACAGGTAGAAATCCGGATCGAGCCTTCCGGCAACGATACGGCCCGGCAGTAATGGCGCAAGCCAACCTAAGTCAACACCCGGAAAGCCAAGCTGCACACGCATGATGAGCGAAAGAAACGCCCCTGCTACAGCCCAGAAAATACCCGTAAACAGATATTGCCGCGCGATCATTTTATGATCGGTACTGAATATATACGTAGTAATGAAATCGCCGAACATTGAAGATTCGCGCCCGTTGTTATCAGGATCTTTTTCGGCCAGCGCTGATGTATCGGTCTGTGTACTCATGGGTGTGGCGTGTATGGTGTAGGTGGTAAGGATGCCTGCAAGGCGTGCGACTGCTGATTGGCATACCACGCATCGAAGTCATCAGGCTCGTCAACGACCAGTATAAGCTTCATACCGAAGTGCATGCGACCGCAGAGCTCCGCGCAGGCTACCTCATAATTGAAGTCCGGCTTGCCAAGCCTCTCGCGCATATCGGCAGTAGAAGCTGTAGCCGTAAACTGCAGCGTGGTAACCATGCCGGGTACGGCATCCATCTTCAGTTGAAAATTGGGAATATAAAAACTGTGAATAACATCATGCGCATTCAGCATTAGCTTGACACGTTTGTTCTTCGGTATATGCATCTGCACCGGCACAAAATCGTCTGCACTGTGAGGGTCTGTAGGGTCCACGCCGAAAGGATTCGTTTCAGAGATCAACCCGAAGGCTGATCGGCCCGCTATACCGTCAGCTCCCGGGTAGCGCACTTTCCAGTTGAATTGCTCGCCCATTACATGCAGTATCAGCACATCGCCATCAGACACATTTTCGTGAAGCTTTGCCCACAAGGCCTGTCCCCATAAGAACAGGAATATAAATGCGGCCAGCGGAACCACCGTCCACGCGAGCTCCAGTCGTACGGAGCCGAGTACATAATCCGCCCGGCGCCCCGCCCGCTCGCGGTACCGGTACGCAAACCAGAACAATAAAATGTGAGTGACGAAAAAAGCTATCCCGGTGATCACCGTCGTGGTCTTGAACAACAGCACGCCGTCATGCGAAGGCAACGCCACAGGATCTGGAAGAAAACGCGAAGCATAGTAAAGCGTGGAGAGAGTTACACAGAGCAAAAACGAAACGATGAAAAAAAGTAACAGCCCCGGCTGATATCGGGCTTCATCTGCCCCCTCGCTTGCACCACGTGAAGCTGATCTGAGCCGCCGGTAACCACGTATGGCCAACACCAGCATAGCGCCTATCAATACAACACATACGGCCACTGCTACTACAAACAGGATATTCATAACTAGCACAGGTAAAGAAAAAAGTATACCGCTATAACGGCGCCTGTGGCTCCACCACAATTTTCTTCACCTCCGGAAACCGCGCCATGAGCGCATCCTTCATCGTACAGATAACATTGTGCATCGTTGCGGCAGGAAGATCGGGCGCAAACGTAACGGGCAATACCAGGATAACCTCTTCCGGCCCCAGGTACATCGAGAGCGGCCGTTCGACATGCTGTACAGAAGAATGAGTCATTACAATCTCCGAAATACCGTCAAGCATATTGCCATCTACGCTCTCACCCATCAACAGGCTACGACACTCGCGGGCCAGGATAACCGCTACTCCTGTGAGCAAAATGCCGATAAGGATAGAAGCAACACCATCAAAGTAAGGGTTCTGAAAACGGTGCCCAAGATAAACTCCAGCGAAAGCAATGATAAGGCCCAGCACATCCGCGCCATCTTCAAACAATACGACAAACGACGTGGGATCTTTACTACGGCGCACAGCTTTCCAAAAGCTGGTACGGCCGCGCTGGCGGTTAAACTCCCGGAGTGCTATAACGCCCGAGATCCCATCAAACACCAGCGCCGCCGTTAGTACGATATAGTTCCAAAACGGATCTTCAATAATTGTAGGGTGCTGTAAATGAAGAACACCTTCGTAAAACGAGATGCCGCCACCAACAGCAAAGATCATGATCGACACGATAAACGACCAGAAGTAAAGCTCCTTGCCATAACCGAAAGGCCGCACGTCGTCAGCAGGCTTCTTGCTTTGCGCTATACCGATAAGCAGCAGGATCTCGTTGCCCGTATCCACCACCGAATGAATACCTTCCGAGATCATAGCCGAGCTACCGGTCATCGCAGCAGCGATAAACTTGGTAATGGCAATAAGTAAGTTCGCTGCCAGCGCGCTATAGATCGGCAGCTTCGAAGCCTGCACCTGCATAAAGTGTATCGATAAAGTTTCCTGAAAACACAGCAGGCCATGCACCGCACAGCCAACCAGGTTTCATAAAAAACCGATACCCGCATTTAAAGCTACACATCGGCCGGCCGCTGAAGAAGCGCCAACCCCAGCAGCATAACCGATGCCGTAGCCGCCGCAGCGCGAAGATTGTTCAAAGCATTCCAGCGCGCCTCGAATACTTCACGCTGTCGCGCCATGGCATCAGCCGAAGCGTGGTCCAACGAAAAAGTATCCAGCGCCTCGTTCAACGGCACGTTACCAAATATCGTAACACCCATAACCCCGACCAGGTAACACGCCGCCGCACCCAGCAACAGCCAGAAACGCAGCAACACAGCCGGAGTATACGCCTGCCAGGCGCTAAGCGGTAGCAACACAGCCGCTCCGAAAAAGCAGGAAAAGAACAGCGGGTTAAGAATAGTACGATTTATAGATTGCATCGCCGCCAGGTACGATGCAACTGGCAGCCGGCCAAGACCCGCAGTAATAGCGCACGACCAGGAGAAAAATAAACCCGCCATAAGCGCCGTCGTGATCAACGTAAACAGAAGAACACCATAATGTATGAAAGACATAGTCCGTGTATTTAATGAGTTCATAGAATGAAGTGTATAACAGTTATATAGAAATAATCCGGCAACTCACTCGGCGCGAAGGCTCTTCACATAAGCCACCAGCGCATCGAGCTCCGGCTCGCGAAGCTTCTTCCGGAACGACGGCATAAAACCCTTGCCCGTCAGTACCTGGTTACGCACCGCAGAATCAGTCAGAGCACTGCGGCGTAAGTTCTTCGCACCCATCAACCCACGTGCGCCGTCGGCACCATGACACCGCATACAGTTCTTCTTATACAGTAACTCCCCCGCCGGTTGCCCGGCCTCGACAGATCGGAAACCGCTACCCGCTAAAAACACAACAAACATCCACGCCAGGAGAAATAACAAAGTTTTCATAAACACGATAATTGTTTTTTATCAAAACTAGCCCACTCCCGCCAGGCAAAATAGAACAAACCCGACACACCCACTGGCGACGCAATTGCCCCTGAACATTGCCGTAATTGCACCCTGAAACCCCCGATAATATTTCGCAATTTTGAACCATCGGAAAAACAAAAACAGTACAACACTTAACCCCTACCGATATGCAAACCACCCTGACAACAGAAACATCTGCAACCCGCGGCACAAAAACACTGAACATCATCTACTGGACGTCCACCATTATCTATGTATTATTCGATTCAGTAGGCGCCATCTGGTTCAACTCACAACCCGCCATAGAAGGCATACGCCACCTGGGCTTTCCCGATTATTTCCGCGTGGAGCTTGGCATCGGCAAAATTATCGGCGGTATATTGTTGATCGTACCGGGCATCCCGCAACGCTTCCGCGAATGGGCTTATGTCGGCTTCGGCATCTGCTGCGTCACCGCCTTTATAGGACACCTTGCCGTAGATGGCGATTTCAGTCATGCATTTATGCCACTGGTCGTGCTCGCGATCCTGCTTACCTCTTATATCAGCTACCACAAAAGATTAACAAACCGCGGTTAATAAAACCGTTCTCCACCAAAAGGCTGTCGCAACCGACAGCCTTTTTCAATATATACCGGTGTAATTAATGCAGATCATCAACGACTGATACTAAACAGAACAGCCGATGCGAGCATGCTGCGCCTCCTAAACTTTAGCAAAGCCTACGGTACTATACCCGTACTGAATACAACCAACATAAGCCTGGACCAGGGTATATACTGGATAAAGGGAACCAACGGCTCCGGTAAAAGCACGTTACTAAAAGCTATTGCCGGCATAATCCACAGCGAAGGTGACATCGTAGCCCACGAAACAAGCATCAACGAACAACCCGTAGCCTATCGCAAGCTGATAAGCTTCGCAGAGGCCGAGCCCCTGTTTCCGGAATTTCTTACAGGTATGGATATGATAAAACTCTTCGCATCAGCCCGTGATGCCAAACCGGGAGAAGAAAAACCCCGCCTGGAAGAAATGAATATGCTGAGCTATATAAACGATCCGGTCGGCACATACTCCAGCGGGATGTTAAAGAAATTATCCATCGTACTCGCGTTCCTCGGCTCTCCACAGATCATCCTCCTGGACGAGCCGCTTATAACGCTCGACGCCACCAGCATACAAATTCTTTACCGATGGATCGTCACACAACACGACGGGCAAAACACAAACTTCCTTATATCCTCTCATCAACCTCTGGATATCGATAGTACCATACACATAAAGCAGCTGCATATCAGCGAAGGCAACATAATCTCCTTACCCGCATGATCACGCCGCTACCCCGGGTACTGCTGCGGATCTTTGCCGGCGGCTTTTATAAAATGCATGCGGGATTACTACTCGGCACGTTCCTGGGCGGCACCATGTACCTCTTCTTTATTAACGTATTGAACGAAACACACATTACCGTCGCGGAGAGAATCCGCTTCAGGCTCATCTTTGTACTCACGCTTATCAACTCGCCGCTTATAGCCGGCCTCGTAGCCATAGCCTGGATTATGTATATGCTGAAAAGCTGGAAATACATAACTACCCAACTTACTCTACCTCAACACCAATTCTTACGGTACAGCACCACAGCAATAAATCTCGGACAACAGCGCATCAGTTGGGCTTTGGTTCAAACCATAATCATGCTACCGCCGCTGGCATTCGGAGTGTTTGCGCTTGTCAACGGCATTATTTTTCACTATCCGCTCACCATACCGTTTGCGCTACTGGCAATCACCATTCTGTTGATAGCTGCAAGCGGGTATCGCCACGTTTACCTCCTGAATAGCCTGACCGGCACCAACAACAATTACCGGCTGGCCCGGCTGATGCGGGCATGGCCTAAACCGCATTACACGCTGTTTATATATCACCTGGTCAATCAGGAAAAATCAGCGCTCATCATCACAAAGCTGCTCTCGGCTGCCCTTATCGTGGCAGGAACGCACCTGTTTACAGACGACGCCCACGACATGCGCACCGTATGCCTTATTACAATAGGCATTCCTTTAACGCACTGCGTATTGCTATACCGTGCTTACAGGTTTGAAAATCAATATCTTTCGTTCATTAGAAATTTTCCCTACAGCAAACTAAACCGTTACCTCGCGCTGATAGCCGGTTATATCATCATAACCTTACCCGAAAGTATTTGGGTTGTACTACTCAACACAACAATAGCACCGATGCTCCTGCTGATCAACATAAGCTTGGGAATAACAATACGCTGCATACCTTACCGTACAGGTTTTGATATGCAGCGATTCCTTACGTATACATTTTTATTATTTATACTTCTCTTCATCGGCACGCTCTTCAATACGCAGTGGATTTTCATTGCTATCTGCTACCTCCTCTCGTCGATCATATTCTACGGGTATTATGATAAACAAGACCAGTATTTGTCTTTTTCCTCGCGCTCACTATGACACTCATCCCGAGTGCTCTGGACCCCGCTAACATAATTATCCCAATCAGATTACTCCATCCACAGCATTCCGGAATTAACTTACTCCGTTTTCAACGAGTCTACCGGATTCATAAACGCCGCTCTGACTGACTGAAGCCCTACGGTAAATAAAGCTACGGCAAGCACGGCTACACCCGTAAGCACAAACACCCACACCTGTAATGTGATCCGGTAAGCAAACGTTTTTAACCATTCCTCCAGCACAAACCACGCTGCGGGTGCCGCCAGAATAAGGGCAATAAGCACAAGCTTTATAAAATCTTTAGACAGCAGCGCCGTCACACTCGATACCGAAGCACCAAGCACCTTGCGTATGCCAACTTCCTTCGTACGGTTAGCCACTGCCAGCGATGCCAACCCGAACAAACCCAGACACGCCAGGAAGATCGAGATGCCGCCGGCCCACCCTACAATGCGGCTCCAACGCTGCTCTGAAGTATAGAACGCTTCAAACTTCTCATCGAGGAAAGAATAGCTGAATGGCACGTCAGGAGCCAGGCCTTTCCACGCGCGCTCCAGCAAAGCTATGGATTCCGTGGGATCGCCACCCTTCAGGCGCACAAAGAAGACCGAAGGACTGAAAGAAGGTGGTTGCGTAAAGAACTGCGACCGGACCGTCTGCGTTAACGGCTCGAAATTAAAATCCCGCACCACACCGATGATGGTAACAACCTTCGTTCCCTTCCCTGATCTCAATTGTATATCGAGCGCTTTCTCGGGCGTGGTATTCAGATCATTGCGAACCAGCGCTTCATTAACGATAACGGCGTCCATCGTGTCCGATGCAGCCTCTGCGTTGAAGTTTCGGCCGGCAACAAGCCGCATGCCCATAACTTCCAGGTAATGCTCATCCACGGGATATTCGATCACACCGACCATCTTGTCATTGATCTTGAAGCCTTTTCCCATCTGTCCTTCATCGGCACCCAATCCCATAGCCGAACCGGTAACACCCAGTATCGAAGCATTACCCTGCAGCGCTGTGCGAAACAATGGATAGATCCTTTTAGTATCCGTACCGTCAGCCCGAACGGCAATTACATTCTCCTGGTTCAGGCCAAGATCACGCGTATGCATATAGGACAGTTGCTGAAGTATAACCACCGTAATCAGGACCAGCGCCACGGAGATACCGAACTGAAACGTAACGAGCGCCCGCGTGAACAGGTTAGATCCCGCCAGCCGGATACGGTTCTTCAAAGCCTCTACCGGCCGGAAGCCAGACAACACGAGGGCCGGATAACTGCCCGCCAGCAATCCTGACACGACAACGGTTCCGCTAAGCAACACCGCCAGCTCCGGATATTGCCGGAACGAGAACGTAAGCGAACGACCGGAAAGGTCATTGAAAAAGGGAAGCAATACCTCCGCCAGTCCATACCCGATAACTGCCGAAAAAAAGCTAAGTAGCAACGATTCAGCCAGGAACTGATAGATCAATTGCTGCCTGCGTCCACCAATAACCTTGCGCACACCCACCTCCCGCGAGCGTCCTGCCGACCGGCCGATAGCCAGGACAATAAAATTGATACACGCGATGACCAACACTCCCGCCGAGATGCTGATCAGTATCCACACATTGCGGGTATTGGATGCACCCCACGGGTCGATCGTAACGTTGGTATGCATATCGGTAATCGGTTGTAATCCGTACCCAACCGGCAGCTTGCCCTTACCTTTCCAGAGACCACGTTCCTGTAGCTGTTTAGGTTCGTCTACAAAATACTTTTGCCGGAACAACGCCAGCGGCTCCGGTTCATGCATAAGACTGCTATTCGATTTCAGCTTCACGTAGGTCGAAACACCGATCGTCATATGCCAGTCTTCCATGCTGGCGCGGCCGTCGGCAGATGCCAGTATATATCCGAAGTTACCCAGCATATCGAAAGTGATAGTAGAGTTGGCGGGTACATTATCCGCCACTCCGCTCACAACAAAAGGTTCATACGCGCCGTTATTTTGTATTTCAACGGTCTCTCCCACAACATCTGTCTTACCGAAAAGCTGTATGGCGCGCGCCTGTGTCAGCACAATGGAATGCTGATCGGCCAACGCCGTTGCGGCATTACCTTCCAGCAAGGGAAACGTGAATAACGAAAAGAATTGCGGATCAGCGAATGACACCCGTATGCGGTTTACCCGGTTACCTGTACGTACCAGCCGCTCAAAGCCGCCCTGTATACGAACAAAATCTTCAACATCGGCAAGATCGCTTTTCAACGCAGGGCCTAGTGGTGTGGTGGCCGATGGCTCGCGGCCCGAGCGCCCTTCAAGATCCCACCAATCGTAAACCCGATACAGGCTGGAGGCCTGCTCGTGAAAACGGTCGTAGCTCAGCTCATGCACCGCATACAGCAAGAAAAGACTGAAACATGCCAGCCCAACCGACAATCCTGAAACATTGATAAACGTAAGCACCCGGTGCCTCACCAGGTTACGCCAGGCGATCTTGATATAGTGAAAGAACATATTCGGTTTATGTTAAAGGTACGGATAGCCTGTTTACAACAATACTGCCATATAAAAACACGTCAGATAAAGCCAATTCGCCCCAGCCGTTGAAAACCATGGCCGGGCACGAACGTTTTTCGTTCGAAAACAGACAATACCTGCCTCACTCACAAAAAAATCATACGACCACGTGCTTCCCCTAATCGTCGATCCAACGCAAATACAATATCTTGCGCCGGATTTCTATACACAGCTAACGCCGGGTATAAGCATAAAACTTTAACACAAATTAAAACGATTACAAATGAAGTACATTCTCACGGTTATTACTCTGGTAATAGCATGCACGATGAGCACCAAAGTGATAGGCCAGAATATCCAACTGGAAGTAATTGCCGCTCCCACACTGACATCGCTCTACGGCAGTAAGCCCGCATCGGAATATAACCCTGCTATTAACTTTTCCGCAGGTGTAGGAGCATCTTATAAAATACACAAAAGTTCATATCTCAGCGCCAGGCTCCTGTTTGAAAAAAAGGGGGCAAAGACCGATGCTGTCGAAGTTAATATCGGCAACGATGTATATAAATATGATGGCCGTATGAACCTAAGCTACATCACACTTCCGGTGCAATGGCAAGAGGAGTTTGGAAACAAGATACATTTCCGGATCGGCGCCGGTGTATACGGAGCGTATATGGTGCATCAGAACTACAAATTTGACGCACAGGGAGATTACAGCATAGCTGGCCTTAAAAATCATACAGAAGTTAGCAACATCGATACCTACAACCGATTCGACTTTGGTATATCGGCAAGCGCAAGCACATACATACCTTTAAACGAATCCCTGCAATTACTTATCGGCATAAATGACAACTTCGGGCTTTTAGAGATCCTTAAAAGCTCTGACGCCTATACCGCAAAAGTAAACAGCCTGGCGCTCACTACCGGCCTGAGCATCAAAATATAAGCTAACAAATTACCACAGGTCACCCGGAAATCACCTACGTATTTCCGGGTGACCTAACGATACATCTGTTGGCTATTATATCAAAATCAAAAAGCCCGTTACCTTAGCTCATAACTTGTTGCCACCACGAAACTAAATAGCACCGTTACATTGATTTATTTATCATAGCTGCATAACTTAGGTAAGCAGCCAGCCATAACATGTCACCATATGGCTATCCGCCTCTAACGATCACAACGAAAAAAAACGTACGTGCTACGCGTACAATAGTCGTACCCTTTGGATCTCTTTGCTGCAGACAAACTGTTGTTGCCTGAACTGTTGCCTTTGCACATCACAAACCGGTAAACCACATACCAACATACAACAGCGTCAGCCACGGCAAACCTACCGGCAATGGATCATGCCTTTTTGAATGGAGTTATGTATTAAAAAAACAACACACACCAACATTGCATTATGAATCGTTTTCTATCAATCTGTATCCTGCTTGGCGTATTACTCGCCAACACTGCACAAGCCCAGTTTCAATACGCCATCGGTACTGAAGTATACGATGCCGGCCGTTCTATACAATATACCCCAGCCGATCCCGGGTATATTATAGCAGGCCGGACCGACCGCCAGGTATTCGGACTCTCGGAAGCCACCCTGGTTAAAAGAGGCATAAACGGCGGACTCGCCTGGGATGCTGTATACGGCCAGGCCAAAAGCGACATCTTCAACTCCGTACGCGACATACCCGCTACGGCTAATCTCAAAGCAGGATACGCCGCACTCGGCTCGTCACAAAGCTTCGGACTCGGCGGTGACGATGTATACTTCGTACGCACCGATGCTGCCGGCATACCCGTGTTCTCCTACATCTACGGACGCGCTAAAGATGACCGTGGCAATTGCCTGCAATACATCAAGGATCCAACCGTCGGAACCGGCTATGGCTACGTACTTGCCGGTGAAACATCCAGCTTCCCGCAATTCCCCGGCGTAAACATCTACATCATTAAAACCGACGAATTCGGCGCGCTCGTACGCTCCACCGTGATCGGCGGCGATGGCGATGAAACCGCCTACTGGATAGAACAAACCCGCGACCTCGGTTACATCGTTGCCGGCACAACAACATCCAAAACCTGCGGCGGCGGAACACCAAACCAGGACATCTTCGTAATAAAGCTCGACATAAACCTGGTTATACAATGGAATGCTATAATCGGTGGCGGCCCTTCAAGACCTTACCCCGATATAGCATACAGCGTAGTGGAAAGCCCGCTCGACGGTTCCTTTACCGTTGCAGGCATAACCCGCAGTTATGGCGTAAACTTTAACGGCGATTCCTTCCTGCTCAACCTCTCCCCGGGAGGCGGCCTCAACTGGTTCAAAACTTATGGATGGGAAAGAACCGAGCAGGCAAACAGCGTACACTTTGCTATAAACCCGGTCACCAACGCGCCTGAATACATAGTCGGCGGACAGTCAAACTCATACACCTCCGGAACAGAAGATGCCTATCTCTTTAAGACCGACATAAGCGGCAATCTGCTCTGGACCTACATCTATGGAAGCCAGGGCCGCGAGGTAATAGCCGAAGTAACCGACAGCGGCGATCGTGGCTATGTATTCACCGGCGAAGTAGAAGCCGGCTGGACACGAAAAAACGATATCTATTTTGTAAAAACAGACTACGACGGCAAGTCGGGAACAGACTGCGAGATCAGGGTGGATCAGAAAGAAATACGGTTCGATATCTGTTACAACAAAAGCGCGCAGCAGGTCTTCGTACAAGATAACAAGTCTATCACTACTCCGTACAAGTTTACAGAATACCATCAATTCCGCTGTGATGCCTCTACCGTAGGCCTCGCGCTTCCCGATACCAACACCGAAGTACTGCTGGCCCTGAACGAGCAGAGCAAACTGACGGTAACGTTCGACAAGGAAGTACAAAACGCTACGATCAAAGTATTCAATACCGGCGGCAACCTCGTAACCCAAAGCACCGTAACCGGCAAGACCGGCGATGTACAATTGGGCTCCGCTCCTGCTGGCCTCTATGTAATCCACATTGTGTATAACGACGGAACGATAATCCGTAAAAAGATAATCAAGTAAAGCTGCCATCCGATAAACGGCTTCAGCAGACCGGAAAGCCGGGCCTGAAGCCGTTTATTTTTATTGTTCTTTTTTACCCGACAGAGTAAACCTTTCCGTTAACGAATGGTCTAAATAGGTAAAAGAAAGCAACTATGAATACCGTAAAGTTCGCTATAGCAATAACCGCCCTGCTGGCGGCCGCCGGTGCGGTAAATGCGCAGAATACCGCCCCACAGGATTCTACTGGCCTGCCCGGCGATAACTTCAGCCTGGCCGGAGCGCTGGACATGTTCCACAAGGCGGCCAACACCGAAGAATTCGAGAAACTTATCAATAACCCCGATAACAATGTAAACAACCTCGACCTCAACCAGGATGGCGAGGTAGACTACATCAGAGTTATAGACAAGCAGGAAAATAATTCCCATGCTATCATACTACAGGACATAATCTCTGAAACCGAGAGTCAGGATATCGCCGTCATCGAGCTCGAAAAGACCGGCGATAACAATGCCGTAGTGCAGATAGTGGGCGACGAGGATATATACGGCCAGCAAACCATCGTAGAGCCCCTTGAGCAGGTCAATCCGACAACAACCACTACCAGAACAACAACGGCTACCGCAGCGCCTGCCACACGTACGCGCGTGATCGTAAATGTATGGGCATGGCCCGCGGTGCGTTATATGTATGCGCCCGCTTATACCGTGTGGTCATCACCATGGGGATGGCGTGCACACCCGGCGTGGTGGAGGCCCTGGCACCCTATGCGCTGGCATGCATTCTATACAGGTTATGCACCCTACAGGCCACACTATACCGTCGTTCATGTGCATCGCGCACCTTACGCGCGCCGCGTATACGTTCCCGCCCGCACAACCTCGGTCACCGTAATAAATCGTAATCGTGGTACAGTAACCGAATACCGATCTTCACGACCGGTACGTCATCCGGGCCATAAAGTGAGAACCACACGAACCACCACAACCGTGCACCACCGCGACGGCAGAACGCGGACCACAACCCGTGTAAGAAAAAGAGATTGACCAATTATAGCAGGCATTGGTTTTACCGCTCTCACACGGATTTATTCATCTCCTTCACAATCCCATCCTTCTCCCCATCCGTCAACCCCTTACCACCATCACCCTTCTCACCATACCGCTTCATCGCCTTCACCACATACGCATTCTGCTTCGCGAACCGCCTGCACCCCGCGCAGATAAACAGGTGGAGCTTCAACTGTATAAGCTCCACGCGTGAAAGCTTCAGCTCTTCACGCTTCGAAACAAAATCAACCGCCTGCCTGCAATGTATAAATATCATAAGCTGCTTCTCTTTCATTAACGCATAAACCAGTTCATCTCCAGGCACGCCCGCAATTGCACCTTGGCACGATGCAGCAACACCCAATAGTTAGACGGCGACAGGTCCAGAACCTTACAGATCTCGTCGCTATCCAGGTCTTCCATATACTTCATCGTAAACACCGCGCTCTGCACCTCTTTCAGCTTGCGCTTACAACCATCGAGCACAGCGTAAAACTCCGATTTCTCCAGGCTGCTTTCTTCATCCTCTCGCCACACTGCAGGCAAAGCGCTCCGCAGCCAATGGTCCGACCGATTGAAGAACCGCGCTTCGCCCGCATCGTCAACGTCCAAAGCCTCCGTAACTGTGCCGGCTACACGCCGGTAATAGTCGATCAGCTTACGTTTCAGAATAACAAACAGCCAGCTCTTTACCGAAGCCTCGCCGCGGTAACCTTCATAATTACGCCACGCCGAAAGAAAAGTGTCTTGCACGAGGTCCTTGGCCGTTTCCGCACTGCGCACCCGTTGCAACGCATAGCGGTACAACATATCCGAATAATCGTACACCCATTGGCTCGCTTCTGCCTGCGACTTTACCGTCTCTTCCATATACGTTATTACAAACTATAAATCTTTACACACCTCAAAACAAGACTGTTTCATTTCAACATCAAAATCCCCTACATTTCCAAACAAACAGCCCTCGTTCATGAGACACTCCAGTATAAAACAATTCGTCAGTCCCACTATCGCTCTCACATTCACGCTCACGCTGGTTTCCTGTCTTCCTGCCCGGTTTGTGGCCTACAACTTTGCCGACATAAAAGACTACAAAAAATTCCCAAATCACACGCTCGTACACGACACAGACCCCACATTCACGTTCTACAACAATAAGGGCGGCTACAAAGCTCCCAAAACCATTACCGTCGACAAAAATAAGCAAACCGACTTCGAGACCTACCTCGAACAGAACAAAACAGTAGCCTTCCTCGTCATCCAGAACGACACCATACGCTACGAACGGTACTTTAATGGATATAACAAAACCTCCATCGTACCATCATTCTCGATGGCTAAATCCGTAACCTCCATCCTCATCGGCTGCGCGCTGCACGATGGCCTCATTGAATCTGTAAACGACCCGATCACGAAATACCTGCCCGAGCTGAAAAAGAACGGCCTCGGCGAAGTAACGATCGAGCACTTGCTGCAGATGACATCGGGTATAAAATTTAACGAAAACTACTTCAATCCCTTCGGCGACGCCGCGGCATATTACTACGGTCGTAATCTTCGTAAATACGTTAGCAAAATGAAGCTTCACACAAAGCCGGGAACAGAGTTTGCCTATAGCAGCGGCAACACACAGGTACTCGGCGTTATACTGGAGAGAGTACTCAAAGGCAAAACGATAACACAGTATCTGCAGGAAAAACTCTGGACACCCATGGACATGGAATTCGATGCTTCGTGGAGTACAGACCGCAAAAAGAACGGACTCGAAAAAACCTTCTGCTGCCTGAATGCACGCGCACGCGACTTCGCCAAACTCGGCCGCCTCTACCTTAACGAAGGCAACTGGAACGGCCGGCAGCTCGTGCCCCGCGAGTGGGTTCTCCAATCGCGCAAACCCGGCAACACGCCAGGCTCAGTATATTACTACCAATACCAATGGTGGTTTCCAAACGACCGCGGCGACTTCATGGCCGATGGCTTTCTGGGCCAGTACATCTACGTAAATCCCGCCAAAAAAATCATCATCGTCCGCCTCGGTAAAAAAGAAGGCGATATCAACTTTTGGCGATTTCTACCCGCCGTCGCAGAGGCGTACTGAGTAATATTAAAATTCACATGACAAAAATCATATAAGGCTGTAAACAAACGACCGCTAGCATACAAAAATAGTTTTTACACACAGCCGCGCCCCACGAACGAACAACGCCACGACAGCGTTATCTTTGCAAAATCGAAATACCGGAGAACGAAGAGTTATGAAGAGCGCGCAAAAACAAAACACAACGACAACAACATACTCACGAGGTGAAGAAATAGCCAACGCCATAACACACGGCATCGGTGCCGCGCTGGCCATCGCTGCGCTTGTGATCCTCATTGTAAATACGTCGTTCAATGGCCACGCCTGGGACATAGTCACGTTCACTATATACGGCACAACGCTGGTGATACTCTACATCATGTCAACGCTGTACCACAGCCTCACACACGCCGGCGCAAAACGACTGTTCCGAAAATTCGATCATATGGCCATACTCCTGCTCATCGCCGGAACATACACGCCATACTGCTACACCGTACTCCACGGCTGGATCGGCTGGACACTGCTCGGCATCGTATGGGGCTGCGCCGCAATCGGCATTATACTCAAAGCATTCTTCACCGGCCGCTACGAAACCATATCCGTAATCCTCTACATCGTAATGGGCTGGGCCTGTATACTCGCCATCAAGCCCCTCTACACATCGATGCCGTTCAACGCGTTCATCTTCCTCGTAACCGGCGGCGCCTTCTACACCATCGGCACCCTCTTCTACGTCCGAGACAACAAGCCCTATCACCACTCCATCTGGCACCTCTTCGTACTCGGCGGCTCAATATTTCATTTCTTCTCGATCCTGAATCTCCCCCTTTAGCTTACAATAGCTGGCGCAAGAAGTTGGTGCGCCAGCGGAACTTTAAGACGCCTGGATCCAAAGATTTTCCCTATCTTTGAAGCTTTTTCCTCGTCCAACAACCATCATGAGCACAACATCCTGCGGAATCGACTTCGGTACGTCAAACTCCAGCGTTGCCCTCGCCTCACAGGGTAATATCAGCCTCGTGCCCGTCGAAAATAACAGCGTAACCATTCCCAGCGCCATCTTTTTCCAGGGCAAGGAAAACACACCCACCTACGGCCGTGCTGCCGTAAATATGTTTTTCAGCCGTGAGAACGGCCGCTTTATGCGAAGCCTCAAACGTGTGCTCGGAACATCGCTTATGAAACAGGGCACCATCGTAAACGGCAAGCCGATGAAATTCGAAAAGATCATCTCGCCGTTTCTGCAGAATCTAAAAACACAGGCAGACGCAAAGGCCGGTACAGATATCGAAAACGTTGTCATGGGCCGCCCCGTACATTTTATCGACAACGATCCTGCCGCAAACCAGCGAGCGCAGGAAGAGCTGAAAGCCATGGCCGCCAGCGTAGGCTTTAAGAACATCGAGTTTCAATTCGAACCCATCGCCGCGGCCTTCGCACACGAAGCAAAGATCACCGGAGAAAGGCTGGCCATCGTGGCGGATCTCGGCGGCGGTACATCCGACTTCACCGTAATACGCCTCTCCAATCATAACATAAAAAAAAGCGACAGAACATCGGACATACTCGCCAACACCGGTGTACGCATCGGCGGCAACGACTTCGACAAAGACCTAAGCCTTTCGCTGATCATGCCCGAGATAGGCTATAAAAGCACCTACGGCGAAAAACATCTCGAAGTACCGCTCAAGCCATATCACGACCTGGCCGAGTGGAGCAAAGTGAACTTCCTCTATACGGTAAAGACCATTTCGCAAACGCGCCAGCTGCTGTATCAATCACACGACAAGGTGCGCTTCGGCCGTTTGCTGAATCTGCTCGAGCAGGAAACCGGACACTCCCTGCTGGCCTCCGCGGAAGATACCAAGATAGCGCTCACCAATCAGGACGAACATATCGCCCCGTTCAACTTCCTGGAAGATGGATTCTCCATCAGCATCAAACGCATGCAGTTCGAAGAAGCCATACGCTACGAAGTCGAGAAGATAGCTGAAGCTGCAACCCAATGCCTGCACGACGCCGGTGTAAAGAAAGAAGACATAGACCTGGTGATCCTTACCGGCGGCACCACCGAAGTGCCCCTCGTACAAACCGAGTTCCGCAACCTGTTCCCCAACGCCGCCATTGCCGACGAAAACAAGCTCTCCAGCGTAGGCCTCGGCCTCGCCTACGACAGCCACAATAAATTCAGCTAATCAGAACAGGATTAATGGATGTAAGGACTGTGTCCCGAGTACTCGGTGATAGACAGGATAATACAACCGATACTGGACCAAGGTACTGTCATCAAAGTCAAACCTTATTAAGTGGGTTTGGCCGCAAAGCGTTTAGCTGGCGCAAGTCTCTACCCCGAGGCACTCGGGGGAAGACTTGTGCCCATCATGTTCGCAGTCTCACGACTGCCGGCCCACGCCCGCACCAACCGTCATCCGGCTTCCTCAGAACAATTAATCGTGAATACATAGTATCTTTAACGCGAGCAATGACTTGCAGTGAATTGACGCAGGGGTACTTGTGTTTGTGCCTTATATGCCGTAGTCTCCAGACTGCCGGGAAACTCCAAAGCCCCCAACCTCGTTCATAAAACCCAACCATGAGCACCACAAAAAACATCCTCGCCATCTCCGGCAGCACCCGTAGCCAATCGACAAATCACAACTATATACAAGCCATTACCGAACTCATCGGCCCCGGCTTCACCATACACCACAACAAAGACCTCATCACCACACTCCCACACTTCAACCCCGACCTCGACACAGAAACACCGCCCGAAGCCGTAACCCACCTCCGCCAGCAACTTCGCAACGCCGATGGCATACTGATCTGCACACCCGAATATGCAATGGGTGTACCCGGAACATTGAAGAACGCTATCGACTGGACAGTATCATCCTGCGAGTTCTCCAACAAACCCGTAGCGCTTATAACCGCATCATCACTCGGAGAAAAAGCACATCGCTCGCTACTCGAAACACTCACGGTAATCGAAGCCCGCGTAACACCGGCCACCAGCCTCCTCATATCGTTCGCCAAACCGAAGATCAACGCGCAGCACCAGATAATAGATGCCGCCACGCTCACAGCCGTGCAAGACCTGCTACAGGCATTCAAAAACATGTTCACTGAGTAAACAACTCGCAGGGTATCGCAAAAAGAAAGAGGCCACTCCATCGTTCATAATGAAATAGCCTCTCTTGTTAACACAGCTTGCCTGATTTTTAGTCAGACAAAAAGAATATGTTTCAACAATAAGCAAAGCACCAGGCCCTGCCACGAAAACAAATCTTCAGCTGCACGTGTCAACATCCGTTATTAGATAATTCCCATGCCAGCCAGAAACAGGCTGTTTGCCAGAAATCACAACGATATGAGTATAAGTACGTGCAAATCACATGACTGGAACGCGCGCGCTTAACGGGAAACAATGTCCACATCGCCACATATATAAGCGTTTCTTAAAACGCTTTAAGGCAATGCCGCGTCAGTGGCACAAACATTTACCGTATACAGTCACAAGTCAAAACAAAATCAGCCATGAAAAAGCTATTAATAATCGCAGCAAGCGCAGCTATACTGAGCTTTGCATCATATTCAACACATGCCCAGGAAAGAGAAAAACAAGACACCGCTTCTACGGGCTATAAAATGAAGAAAGGCGCCCGCAAAGCCGGCGACAAAACTTCTGAGCTCGGTGCCAAAGGCGTAGCCGAAGTAAAAGACAAAACATACGCCGACAAAGTTGGTCCCGATGGACAAACCATCTACATCGACAAGCACTCCAAGTATTACTATATAAACGACAAAGGCACCAAAGTATACGTTACCAAACTGGAGCTTAAAGACAAGCCCCAGAACTAACAACAGCCTGTCGTAAAACAAAAGAGCCTGCCGTTTCAAAACAGCAGGCTCTTTTATTATGTATCAATTTCCTGGTGTTACTTCAGCCAGTTTTCTACCTCCTGCAAAGTAGGATTCTGAACATTCTCCAGCTTCAACTTCTTACGTGTACCGCACACATCGTTGAACAATTTCGAAGCCTTCATCTCCTTCATCTGCTCTACAGACTGAATGCCCAGCTTCTGCAGAATCGGAATAAGCTCCGGACGTACACCGACAGCTTCGAAATCTTTATCGGAAAATCCGGCAGCTACTTGCTCAGGCTTCATCTGCGGGAAGAACAATACATCCTGTATAGAGGCTGAGTTGGTCATGATCATCGACAGACGATCGATACCGATACCCAGACCTGCCGTTGGCGGCATACCATATTCGAGCGCACGCAGGAAGTCTTCATCCAGAGTCATCGCTTCTTCGTCGCCACGCTTGCCCAGCTCCAGCTGCTCTTCAAAGCGGCGGCGCTGATCGATGGGGTCGTTAAGCTCGGAGAACGAGTTAGCTATTTCCTTACGGTTACAGATCGCCTCGAAGCGCTCTACAAGCCCGGGCTTGCTACGGTGCTTCTTCGCCAGCGGCGACATCTCTACCGGGTAGTCCGTAATGAATGTAGGCTGGATCAGGTTAGGCTCACACTTCTCGCCAAAGATCTGGTCGATAAGCTTGCCCTTACCCATCGTTTCGTCCATCGGCACGTTCAGCTTGCGGCAGGTATCGCGCAAACCGGCTTCATCCATCTCCGATATATCTATGCCTGTAAAATGCTGTATCGCCTCGAACATCGTGAAGCGTGTCCACGGGCGTTTGAAATCTATAACGTTCTCGCCTACCTGAACCTGGGTCTTGCCGTGCAGCGCCAGCGCTACCTTCTCGATCATCTCCTCCACAAGGTCCATCATCCAGTTGTAATCCTTGTACGCCACATAGAGCTCTATCTGCGTAAATTCAGGATTATGGAAACGGGACATACCTTCGTTACGGAAGTCCTTCGAGAACTCGTATACGCCGTTAAAACCGCCTACGATAAGACGCTTCAGGTAAAGCTCGTTTGCAATACGCAGGTACAGGGTCATATCCAGCGTATTGTGGAAGGTCTTGAACGGACGCGCTGCTGCACCACCATAAAGTGGCTGCAGAATAGGCGTCTCTACTTCGAGGTATCCCTTTGTATTGAGATACTCACGCATGGAGTTTACCAGCTGCGTGCGCTTTACAAATGTGTCCCGAACATGAGGGTTAACCACCATGTCTACATAACGCATGCGGTAGCGCTGCTCAGGATCGGTAAACGCGTCGTGCAATACAACGTTACCTTGCTCATCCTCCGTCTTCTTTACAACCGGCAGCGGACGCAAAGCTTTGGACAGCATCTTCAACGTGGTTACGTGAATAGAGATCTCCCCCGTTTGCGTAGTAAAGCCATAACCCGTTACGCCGATAAGGTCTCCGATATCGAGAAGCTTCTTAAAAACAACCTTGAACAGAGTTTTGTCTTCACCCGGGCAAAGATCATCCCGGCGGATATAAAGCTGGATAATTCCGGTCTCATCCTGCAACTTTATAAAACCGGCATTTCCCATATCCTGAATATTCATGATACGGCCCGCAATCGAAATATCACGATAGTCGCTCTTTTGGCGTTCGTAATTTTCCAGGATCTCCCGGGCAGAGGCATTTACATCAAAAAGCTCAGCCGGATATGGATCGATACCCAGTTTTTCGAATTCCTCTAATTTCTGCCGGCGGATAATCTCCTGTTCGCTCAGTTGCATATATAAAATTTTCGCAAAAATAGGCTAAAATGGCCGAGCGCAGCAACGGCCATCCCCAAAACTTTCGGGAGCCACAAAACCAAAATAATCAAAATAGCGCTAGGCCTTAGCCTGACGTCTCCTCGCAAGTTCCTTACGGATCAGCACCAGCTCGCGGCTGCTCTGGCCCGCTACTGACGTGTTCTCGTTGGCACGGCGCAACAAATATGGCATTACAGAACGCACAGGCCCGTAAGGCACATACTTGGCTACCTTATAGCCGGCATTGGCCAGGTTAAATGAAATATTATCGCTCATCCCATAAAGCTGCGCAAACCACACACGACTGTCGTCGGCCGACACGCCATATTTGTTCATCAGTTCGGTAAGATAGAGATTGCTGTACTCGTTGTGAGAGCCACACATGATGCTCATGCGGTCCAGTTTTTTCATGCTCAGCTCCAGCGCGGCGTTGAAGGCTTTGTCGGTAGCGTCCTTATCCGGCTGTATCGGGCTGGGGTAGCCCATAGCTTCCGCGCGTGCGCGCTCCTTCTCCATGTATGCGCCGCGCACCAGCTTGGCACCTACGAAGTAATTCTTGCGCTCGGCCTCCAGCAGAGCAGCTTCCAGGTTACCCAGGGAGGCTGTACGATAAAGCTGATAGGTATTGAAAACGATAGCGCCTGTCTTGTTATATTTCTCCATCATCGCGTAGGCGATGTCGTCGATCGGATCCTGGATCCACGTCTCTTCAGCATCTATAAGAACGGGAACGCCGCTGGCATGAGCCCTGGCACAAATCCGGTCTACGCGCGCAAACGCACGGTCATACGCGTGCTGCTCGGCGGGCTCCAGGCGCTCCTTGCGGTGTACCTTTTCCAGCAGCGCAAACGACGCGAGCCCGGTGATCTTGAAAACCGAAAACGGAATACTGCGTGTATCCTGGCGGGCCTTCTCTATCGTGCGGATGGTTTCCGCCGTAGTCTGGTCAAAGCCTTCTTCAGACTTCTCGCCTTCCACGGAATAATCCAGAATAGTACCGACGCCGTACTTGGCAAGCTGCCGTATAGCAGCCTCGCTTTTAGCAATGCTTTCACCACCGCAAAAGTGCTCGAACGCAGTGCTGCGAATGAGACCCTCTACAGGCAACCGCAACTTGAGCGCCAGCTTCACCGAGCCGGTAGCCAAAGCCGATATCCACGGGTGATTAACAAGTGAAAAAATGAAATTTGCCTTTTTTAGAGCTGCATCGGATTTATACGAAAAGGCTACTGAGGTGTCATCGAGCGACACGGGGGGACCTGGTTCCATAAGGTTTATCAAAAAGATCGGCAAATATAGACTGTAATTTTCGCCCGGCAACCGTTGCAAAACCCGAACTTTTACTTGCAAACAATTAACCCGCCTTAGCCTTTAGTTGGTGCAAGTCTGCGACTTGCCGTGCCCCGAGCACTCTCGGTGGTACCCACCATGTCTCAGTCTGTGACTGAACCTCAACGAAAGTTGGCACTTAGCTGAATACTTCGGGCCGAAGACAACAACACGACTTTACCACTTTTTCAATAACTTTCCCCCCGAAAAAAGAATTTCCCGTACGCCATCATGCTGCCTGACAACATCCTCTTCTCCACCAACCCCGCTGCTGACCTCGCAACATTCCTCAACCGCAAAAACTACAGCGCCCTCATTGTACTGGCAGACCAGAACACACGCCGCGATTGCTACCCTGCCATCAGCGCTGCACTTCCTCCGCACACTGTAATTGAAGTTCCGGCCGGCGAAGAATACAAAAATATCAACACCTGCCTCACCATCTGGCAGGCAATGACCGACCAGGCGCTGGACCGTCACGCCGCGCTGATCGTACTCGGTGGTGGCGTGCTGGGCGATATGGGGGGCTTCTGCGCCGCTACCTACAAACGCGGCATCGACTTCATACTCGTGCCCACAACGCTCCTGGCACAGGCAGACGCCAGCATCGGCGGCAAATTGGGGATAGACTTCAATCACTTCAAAAATCATATCGGCGTATTCCAGCAGCCGGCTCTGACATTACTCGCCAGCGACTTCCTGAAAACATTGCCACCCGCCGAGCTGCGCTCCGGTTTTGCAGAGGTGATCAAACACGCGCTGATCTCCGACAAGGCAATGTGGAACGAGATGCGCACACGCAAGCTGGAGCAGCAAGACTGGCTGCGGCTTGTACAGCACTCCGTAGAGTTCAAAGCACGCATAACCGCCGAAGATCCCAAAGAAAAAGGCATACGTAAAATACTCAACGCCGGCCACACCATAGGCCACGCGGTAGAGAGCTATCTGCTCGGCGCCAACCGCCGCATACTGCACGGCGAAGCCGTAGCAATAGGCCTTATTGCCGAAGGCTACATCGGCGCCCAAAAGCAGATGATTACCGAAATGGAACTACAGGAGTTCTCAGACTATATACTCGACGTTTTTGGAAAGGTAGACCTATCGGATAGCGACATCGACACCGCAGCTGCAATGTCCTTGCAGGACAAGAAAAATAAAGGAAATAAGATTCTATGCGTCCTCCCGGAAGGAATCGGAAAGGCGCGATGGGATGTAGAGATTAGCCTTGATGAGGTAAAAAGGGCTCTGGCATTTTACCGTACGCTTCAGATGTAATGTGCTTCTGAATCATCAAATACTTTTCTGCGTTGTTGTGGTCTCATCGATTGACGTAACGTAACGGTACGCTTAGTGATGAATTCCCGCGTTCTCTGCTTCCTGCTTCCAGTAAGCAGCCAAGCCGTGAGCAAGGCGCCCGACGCCAGCCCAAGCCCGATTGTTGCTATTTTGCCTGTTGTGCTCATACACTAAAAATAACTTGATTTTAGAGGTAAATGTTTCACCGTGTGAAAAAAAATCTTCTACAAACTGTAATTTGCCCGCCAAACTTTTCTTCATCACTTTGAGCACCAACATACGCATCAAACGAACGTCTGTTCTCAATGGAACAGCATCTCTTCTGCCTGCATCAAAAAGCATTGCTAACCGCGCGCTTATCATAAACGCTCTCGCCGGCGGCACCGCCAGTCTTCATAATCTCTCCGATGCCAACGATACACAGCTCATGCTCCGGTTGGTCAACTCTACCGACCCAACCATCGACGTAGAAGATGCCGGAACCACCATGCGCTTTCTTACCGCATACTTCACGGTTACCAGCCAGCAGAAAACCATGACCGGCACCGAGCGTATGATGGAACGCCCCATAGGCATACTGGTAGACGCCTTACGTTTGTTAGGAGCTGATATAACATATCTTGGTAAAGAAGGCTACCCGCCACATCGCATCAACGGATTCAGCGGCCAGAAAACAAATGTGCTCCGCGTACGTGGCGACATCAGCAGTCAATACATCTCCGCGCTTATGATGGTTGCTCCCGCGCTTCCTCAAGGGCTCACACTCGAGCTCGAAGGAAAGATCGGCAGCCGCCCCTATATAGAAATGACAGCTTCCATCATGAAGCACTTCGGCGCATCGAGCACCTTCCAGGGCAGTACCATAACCGTGGCGCCCCAGAAATACACACCCGCGCCATTCACCGTAGAATCCGACTGGTCCGCAACAAGCTACTGGCTTTCGTTTGCAGCCCTCGCGCAGCAGGCCGATATAAGGCTGCCACGCCTGTTCACACAATCGGTACAGGGCGATAGCGCTATCGTTGCGATCATGCAGCAGCTGGGAGTAAAGGCTACCTTCCAGCAAGACCTGCTCGTGCTCAGCAA
>Ga0247764_1000113_pt1 | contig 29222 bp, 23 predicted proteins | sample UWRJL051202B4_FD_179932 | JGI IMG/M metagenome (GOLD analysis project Ga0247764, IMG submission 179932) | Plant litter microbial communities from Arlington Agricultural Research Station in Wisconsin, United States - UWRJ-L051-202B-4 | ecosystem: Environmental > Terrestrial > Plant litter >...
AGACACGGTGTCGCGGGCTGCGGCGAGCTTCACCATGGTCTTGGCGAAGTTGGGGCCACCGGCGCCGTAGAGCCACGCGGTGCGCACGACGTAGGTGGCGTCGGGGTGGGCCTCGAGGGCGAGGCGCTCGCCTTCGCCCTTGGTGCGTCCGTAGGCCGAGATCGGGCCGCGGGGGGTGTTCTCGGCGTAGGGCGTCGTGGCGCTGCCGTCGAAGACGTAGTCGGTCGATACCGTCACGAGCTTTGCGCCGAGCTCGGCTGCCGCGATCGCGAGATTCTGCGTGCCGATCGCGTTCACCGCGTAGGCGGCATCCTCGTTGCTCTCGGCGTCGTCGACCTTCGTGTAGGCGGACGCGTTGATGATCACGTCGTGCCCCGCGGCGGCCCCGCGCACGGCGTCGAGGTCGGTGACGTCGAGAACTGCGCGGCCGAGCGCGGTCACGTCGCGGCCCTCGAGCGCCTTCTGCAGATCGTGCCCGAGCTGGCCGTTGGCGCCGGCGATGAGGTAGCGGGTCACAGCGCGGCGCGCTCCTTCAGCGGCTCCCACCACGCGCGGTTGTCGCGGTACCACTGCACGACATCCGCGAGGCCCTGCTCGAACGGAACCTGCGGCTCGTAGCCGAGCTCAGCCTGGATCTTGGAGATGTCGACGCTGTAGCGCAGGTCGTGGCCGAGGCGGTCCTGCACGCGATCGACGTACGACCAGTCCTTGCCGGTGGCCTCCAGCAGCAGCTCGGTGAGCTCCTTGTTGGTGAGCTCGGTACCGCCACCGATGTTGTAGATCTCGCCGGCCTGACCGCGGGTCAGCACCATCGCGATGCCGCGGGTGTGGTCATCCACATGCAGCCAGTCACGGATGTTGTTGCCCTCGCCGTACAGCGGAACGTGCTTGTCGTCGATGAGGTTCGTGACGAACAGCGGGATGACCTTCTCGGGGAAGTGGTACGGCCCGTAGTTGTTCGAGCAGCGGGTGATCGACACGTTCAGGCCGTGCGTCCGGAAGTAGCTTCGGGCGAGCAGGTCGCTGCCCGCCTTCGATGCGGAGTACGGGGAGTTCGGCTCCAACGGACGTGTCTCGTCCCACGAGCCCTCGGCGATCGAGCCGTAGACCTCATCGGTGGAGACGTGCACGAAGCGCTTCAGGTTGGCGCGGAGGGCAGCATCCAGCAGCCGCTGCGTGCCGAGAACGTTGGTCTCGACGAAGATTCCGGAGTCGCGCACCGACCGGTCGACATGCGACTCGGCGGCGAAGTGCACGACGGCATCAACGGTCGGCAGCAGCTGGTCGAGCAGCTCAGAATCGCGGATGTCGCCCTTGACGAACGAATACCGCGGCGAGTCGGCGACCGGGGCCAGATTCTCGAGGTTGCCTGAGTAGGTGAGGGCGTCGAGCACGACGACCTCCGCGCCCTCGAGGCCGGGGTAGGCATCCTGAAGCGTGCGGCGCACGAAGTTCGAGCCGATGAAACCGGCACCGCCGGTGACGAGGATTTTCATGGGGAGTGTTGCCTCCTTGGCAAAGTCCTGACGATTCTAATGGTGGCCGGCTCGGCGTTTCAGGAGAGCGGACCGTAGGGAAAGCCCGATGCCGAGCACGAAGCGAACCGGCCACAGATACCAGCCTCGGTACTTCTTGCTCAGGAATACCCGCGCGCTGTCGTGGTGCGCCTGGATCATTCGCGCCGATTCGCCCTCGGTCGAGTGGGCGCCTGTGTGGATTACTGTCGCCGCGGGCTCGTAGACGTTTCGATAGCCGGCCTTGCCGAGGCGATAGCCAAGGTCAACGTCTTCGAAGTACATGAAGTAGTCGGTGTCGAACCCGCCGAGCTGCTCGAACGCGGCGCGTCGCACGAGCAGGGCCGCGCCGGAGAGCCAGCCGGCATCGCGGCGCACCGGACCGCTTTCGGATTCCTTCTTATAGGCGCGGGTCCACGGGTTACCGGTCCATATGTTCGCGAATAGGGCGTGACCGATTCCGAGTCGCAGCGACGGTACCGCTCGCGCCGACGGGTAGACCTCGTCATCGGTGATGATCGCCGGGCCGACGGATCCGATGGTCGGGTCCGCGGCGCCCGTCGCGACGAGCGCATCGATCGCTCCCTCGCCGAGCTCGACGTCGGGATTGCTGATCAGCACCCATTCGACTTCAGGCGGCAGGGCCCGGACGCCGGCGTTCATGCCGTCGCCGTAACCGCGGTTGTTCTCCAGGGGGAGGTACGTGGCCCCGACGTTGACAGCGAGCATCATGGCGGCGGTATCGGGTGCGCGGTTATCGACGACAACAGTTATCACTTCACGTTCGCTGGAGTTCGGTATCGACTTAAGAAAAGGAGGCAGCACCTCGCCGGACCCGTAACTGACTGTGACAACACCAACTGCGGCCGAACTGCGGAGGGGAAGTGATTCAGTCATGGCTGCGCCCAATCATAGTTCAGCCAGGTTGGCCGCCCACTGTAGTGTTTAGGGCGTGCAAATCCGAGAGCTGGCAATTCAGGGCGCGTGGGAAATCACGCCCATTTTACGCGGCGACGACCGCGGGGTGTTCCTTGAGTGGTATCGATTCGACCGTCTGGAAGAGACAGTCGGGCATCCGCTGCGACTGCGGCAGGCCAACACCTCGGTGTCGCAGAAGGGGGTCGTCCGTGGAATTCACTTTGCAGACGTTCCGCCGGGTCAGGCGAAGTACGTGACAGCGATGCACGGTGCCGTGCTCGACTTCATCGTTGACATCCGCGTTGGGTCCCCAACTTTCGGGCAGTGGGACTCGGTGCTGCTTGAACCTACGGAACGAAAAGCGGTGTATTTGAGCGAAGGGCTCGGACACGCCTTTGTTGCGCTCTCTCCCGAGGCCACAGTCAGTTACCTGGTGAGCGGCACCTACAGTCCGAACATCGAACGCGGAATCGATCCGCTCGATCCGGAAATCGATCTTAGGTTCCCCTTGCCAAGCGACGACTTGCTGTTGTCACCCAAGGACGTCGAGGCGCCGACGCTTGCCGCGGCATCGGACGCGGGCATCCTCCCCTCGTGGCAGGAATGCTTGTCCTTCTATGCATCGCTTGACGAAACGGAGAACTAGGCATGCGAGGCATAATCCTGGCGGGTGGCACCGGATCGCGCCTTTGGCCGATTACCAAAGGCATCTCAAAGCAGCTGATGCCGATTTACGACAAGCCGATGATCTACTATCCCTTGTCGACCCTCATGATGGCGGACATCAACGAGATCCTGATCATCACGACGCCCGAGTACAACGAACAGTTCCAGGCTCTGCTCGGCGACGGTTCGCACCTTGGCCTTCGACTTGAATACGCAGTGCAGCCATCGCCTGACGGCCTGGCGCAGGCCTTCATCATCGGAGAGGACTTCATCGGCGACGATAGCGTGGCACTCGTCCTTGGGGACAACATCTTCCATGGCACTGGGCTGGGTTCGGCATTGCGTTCCAACGCGGAAGTTGATGGAGCCCTCGTTTTCGCTTATCACGTGAGCAATCCCCAATCGTATGGGGTCGTTGAGTTCGATGAGCATCTTCGAGCAATTTCCATTGAGGAGAAGCCGGAGGAGCCTAAGAGCAATTACGCGGTGCCCGGACTGTACTTCTTCGATAACAGCGTCATCGAAGTTGCGAAGTCAATTACGCCAAGTGCACGCGGTGAACTCGAGATCTCAAGCGTGAACGAGCACTACCTTCACGCAGGCAAGCTCAGCGTCGAGGTGCTCGATCGTGGCACGGCATGGTTAGACACGGGGACATTCGAGTCGATGATGCAAGCCTCCGAATACGTGCGGGTCATCGAAGATCGCCAGGGCTTCAAGATCGGCTGCATCGAGGAAATCGCCTGGCGTGCCGGTTGGATCGACGATCGTCAGCTACTTGCATTGGCCGAGCCCCTCTCCAAGAGCGGATACGGCGCGTATCTCAAGCGGATCGTCGGAGACTAATCTGCAAGTATCGCCCGCGTGGCAGGGGCATCCGACGTTCGGAGCCACCTAGCTCTTGATGGATGCCACGACCTTGAACTGCACTGCGCCGCCGCCGACCGGGTCGGGCTCGAAGTCTAGGTGTCCCGCGAACTGAAGGTTGTCGATGATCGTGCCGTCGAGCGTAGTAGCCCCGGCACTCAGGATGAGACGCTCTCGTCCGAAGTTGACGTCTGGGACGACAAACTCGACTCGATAGTTTCCAACGTCCTGCGGCGGATTCAGGCCGATTCCCTTGGTGTTGACGAAGTAGACCGTCTGCCCGAGCATCGACTGCAATGTGAATCCCGTGATCCACTCGATATTCTTCTTGACTTCCGCTCTGATAGAGAACGTCAGTGTCTCGCCCCGCGGAATGGGCTCAGAACCGGCAGCTTCTCCGTTTGAGAGCAGCACGTCCACGCCGTGAATCTTTACAGCGCCGTCGATGAACGGGTCCGCTGCTCTTTCGGTCTCTGAGACTCGGTCTCGCTCATAGCCCTCGCGAAGAACTCGAATTCCCTCGCCCACTTCTCCATCGTGAACGATTTCGCCTGCGTCTAAGACGATGGCGCGGGTGCAGACGTCAGCGACCTGTTCCGCGGAATGACTGACAAGGACGATGGTGCGGCCCTCCCGCTGAAACTCACGAATCTTGTTCATGCACTTTCGCTGGAACGGCTCGTCGCCGACTGCGAGAACCTCGTCGACGAGGAGCAGGTCGGGATCAGAATGGACCGCGACCGCAAAGGCGAGCCGTACATACATCCCCGACGAATAGAACTTGACCTCGGTGTCGATGAAGTTGCCGATACCCGAGAACTCGACGATGTCGTCGAAAACTGCGTCGGTCTCGGCCGTGCTGAGGCCCAGGATGGCTGCGTTGATATATACGTTATCGCGGCCGGAAAGGTCCGGGTGGAAGCCGGCACCCAACTCAAGAAGGGCTGCGATGCGACCCCGACGCATAACTGATCCGCTAGTCGGGTCGATGATCCCGCCGACCATCTTGAGCAGCGTGCTCTTTCCAGATCCGTTGTGACCGATGAGACCGACGGTCTCACCTTGAGCAACGTTGAAGGAAACATCCTTGAGGGCCCAGAATTCGGAGCGCGATTTGTCGCGGCTTCGAAAGTACAGAACACGGTCTTTTACCGACTTGTCTTTATGCAACACGAACCTCTTAGAGAGGTCTTGCACGACGATGATGTCTTCTTGCTTTTCCACTGACTAAAGCTCCTGTGCGAAATTGCCCTGCAAGCGGGCGAAGATTCTCTGCGCAACTATGAGCAGAATAAAACTCACGCCCAGCGCGATCAGCATTCTTAAAGCAAGGTGCGAGGGCCAGAACTGAGTTGGGTCCTGCGATCCGGCTGCCCAGATTGCTTTCTGCATACCAAGAACGGCAAGGGTGATCGGGTTTGAAAGGAAAATCTCCGAAATGATCGAACTTCCCAGAATCGATTTGACCGCGGTCACTGAGTAAACGATCGGTGAAGCCCAGAACAGGACGAGAAGCACGATGTCGACTAGGTGTTCGACGTCGCGGAGGTACACATTAACTGCCGACAGCACGAGAGCGATAGCAGTTCCGAGAACGATTATTAGCAGTATGGCAAGCGGAGCGAGCAGCCAGTCGAGTGTGGGAGCCGGATGCGAGATGAGGACTGTGGCGACGATGAGGACGATGAACTGAACAACGAAGTTAAAGAGCGCTCCGCCGACTGCCGCTAGCGGAAAGATTTCGCGCGGCAGGTACACCTTCTTTACGAGGCCTGCGTTTGCGAGGATCGAGCCGGTGCCACCTCCCACAATCTCAGCGAACAATGTCCAAATGGTCAGGCCCGTGAACACAAAGATTGCAAAGTCCGGGATGGACCGAGAGGCCCCCAGAAATTGCCCGATTGCAATGTAGTAGATGAGGAGCTGAGCCAAAGGTCTCATAAGAGACCACACAATGCCGAGGCTGCTGTTCTTATAGCGAGCGCGGATCTCGCGACTAACCAGTCGCACGAGCAATTGACGGTAGCTCAGAATTTCTTTGACAGAGGAGACAATGCTGCGGGTTCGACCGCCGCTGTTGCTCACCTCACGGAGGTGACCTTCGACTATTCGATCTGCCGTAGGCGCTCCGAATGGAGGCTGTTCCATGTGCTCACTTTCGACCGTCGAGACTTTACCTTATAGATGCTGGTAGGACGCCGTTCGAGCGAGAGCGTATTCCCACAGGTGACGTGGCTACCATTGCCCGGGTCAGACCACGTCCTCTTAGACTTGCGAGGTTCGAAAACTCGTCTGTCCAGGGCGCGGTCAATTCGACTCTGTTCAATTCGTCTGCTGGATGCGACGCTAACTCTGAAGGATCTGCCGTATATGCGAACGACCGCACGCGCTATCGTCAACCGAGCGAGGCGGCTGCCAATGGCTCTAGCGGCCCGTACTTTTGCGCTCGCAAAGGTTTTCGTGAGGCATGGCCCGCGCGGTGTGGTGCAGTATGTCCGTCTCTCGATGGCCCCACGTGTAATACCGGCGATCTTCGCCAACGGACTAACCACCGACCCAGGGATAACGGCGGTACGTCGGTGGCACCTCATTCATTCGAAGCCAATCGTTATCGCACTGACGGGCGAGGCGCGTCCGGGCCTGGCGCAGTGGATCACCGATATGCGACGGGCGCTCCACTGCCATTTCTTGTTATCCCCCGCCGCCGCGCTGCATGTCGAAGGCGTTGACCCTGCGTTCTACACCGTGTGTGACTTCTTGCAAGGAGAGAAGGCGAGCTTCGTCGACCTTCGAGAGTGGCTGTTCCAACATTGGCGGAGTTGCGATGTCTTGATTCTCGATGCCGATCAGCCCTTCGTCGATTCCACTGTCGCGATTCGACTGCAGCATGCGGCCTATGCGTACGAATCTCCCGCATCCGAGATCGGATTCGTGACAGCTGGGTTGAACGTCGACGGAGTGGAATATGCAGGGTGGGAGTGGGATCGTGCGTCTGCAGCATGGAGCGCTCCCCAACCCCATCCGGCGGATTACGGACAGGGCGTGATCGCGCGGTATGTACTTGCCGCGAACGTCCACGGGTTCTATTCGACAACTCTGGCGCTCGAAAGGGTCCCGATGACCTTGCGAGAAGTGGAAGGACTTTCTTTCAGCGACCAGCTCAATCGGATGGTTGCGATGGGCTGGCGACAGAACGTTCGGACTCTGGCTTACCCAAGCGTCAGTCTGGTGTCGTCGGCGCCTGTTGTGCCACGGTCGACCTCGTTTGATCGAAAGTGGCTGACTGATCGGCACGTGACGGATTTCGAAGGTCGGCGCCGCATAATCTTCGTCTTGCCCGCAACCTCGATCAGCGGCGGGATCAAGACCGTCTTCGAGCAAGCCGACGGATTGCTCTCACGTGGCTTTGCGGTGGAAATTTGGTCGTTGCAGGGGGCTCCGGCCTGGATGTCTTCGAATGTGGGGGTGAAGACCTATCGCACATACTTTGACCTGATCGCTGCTCTTCGAAACGAGGAAGCTATCAAGGTCGCTACGTGGTGGGAGTCGGCGCAAGCCGTTTGGCTAGCAAGCGTGAACACCGGAATTCCTGCGTTCTACATTCAAGAGTTCGAGACGTGGTTCTATCCAAATGACAAGATCGGTCAGGCCGCTGTCGCGTCGTCGTACCGGAAAGAGTTCGCCAGCCTCACGATCGCCGACTTTCAGAAAGCCGAATTGGCAGAGCTGGGGGTCGAGGCGAGAACGGTCCATTCGGGCTACGACAGTTCAAACTTCAAAGTCCTTGACACGATAACTCGCCGGGATGACACATTGATGGCCGTGGGGCGATCATTCTTCCAGAAGAACTTCGCGATGACCGAGCGTGCGTGGCGCTCGCTCGGCAATTCGCGACCTAGATTCCTCCTGTACGGTTTTGAGCCGGATCTGGTTGCTGATGATCTGGTCGCCTATGAGGAGAGACCGAGCAACGAGCGAGTCAACGAGCTTTACAACGAGGCAACTTGCTTCGTTCAGACCTCGTTCCATGAGGGCTTCTCCCTACCGATCATCGAGGCCATGGCAGCGGGTTGTCCTGTCATTACGACGGATTCCCATGGCAATCGTGACTTCTGCAGGGACGGTGAAAACTGCATCATGGTTGAGCAAAATGACGTCGAGGGACTCGCCTCGGCGATCTCCTTGGTTATGGGTGATCAAGATCTGCAGCAACGCCTTCGTTCGGCTGGACTTCAGACTGCCAAACTCCACACGTGGACAGTTATCCTCGACCAGCTGCAGGACTTCTACGAGCAGGTGGCGTAAGAGTTATGCGAATCCCCGGAGCTAAGCGCATCGCCCGACGCATGATGGCGGCGTTACCGCCTCGAGTAAAGGCGCGGGTCAAGAATTCTTCGACTCGACTTCAGTTCGCTCGCAATACGGCGGGGCTAGCACCCGACGCGACAATGACGCGCTGGGCCAGCGAGAATTCCAAACCGGTCAGCATCGTCATCCCGAGCTATAATGACTTCCCTTTTCTCATCGCGTGCCTGGAAAGTCTGTCCAATACGATCGGCGAGTTCGAGCACGAGATCATTGTGGTCGACGACTACTGCCAGCCCGATAATAGTGAGCGTCTGAGGACGCTCGAATCCGAGCGAGTGCGCGTCATCTTCAAGCCAGAGCGAGTGGGATTCGCTGGCTCGGTGAACTTGGGCATGGCACACGCTAGGTATGACATCGTCCTGCTCAACAGTGACATCGTTGCTCAGCCGGGCTGGCTAGAGGCACTTCAGTTCTCGGCATACGAGATCGACGGAGCAATCGGACTCGTCAGCCCGAAGCTTCTCTACCCGAATGGGCTCATTCAGTATGGCGGCACATACTACGCACGCGTGCTCGCCCCGCAATGGTTCGGCCACCTTCATGTGGGTAGCCAGGCCACGCGACCTGTCACTACCGTGCCGGCATACAACCGGTCGGTCTCAGGAGCCTGCGTCTACATCACCAGGGCCGCCTACGAGCGGCTAGGTCCATTAGACGATCAGTTCTGGTTGGGATTCGAAGACGTCGACTGGGGCCTCCGTGCGTGGGAACTTGGCATTCGGTGCTATTACCAGCCTGCCTCGATCCTGGTCCACCATGAATCTGCGAGTCGTGGATATAGCCAGGGCAAGCGCGAGTTGTCGTCGATGCGCTACTTCTGGCGACGTTGGCAGCATCTCTTCCTCACCCGTGCCATTGTCGGAGTTCCTGATGTGGACTTCATCCTCAGTGAACGAAGCAGCGGGCTGTGGCAGAACTACATAGATGACCTGGCACGTCGACTAACAAACGTCGGCCACACGGTCGCTGTGCACCGGATGAGTTCAGGCGCTCCCGATGAAGAGCTGATAGCTGAACTTGCGGCCCGCTCGTCGCTGAAAGTTTGTTGCGATTGGGGCGCGGACGAGACGACGTGGCTTGCGGCCCTCGAAAACGGGAAGCCCGTGTATCTCCTGCCTTCGGTCGAGAGTAGCTCTTTCCCTCTAGACCCTGCGCTGCAAACCTACATCGTTGCCCACTACAAGCCCGAGTTTGACTACATCGCCCCGAATCGCCATGTTGCAGACCAACTTCGCGCCGAAACCGCGTGGGAGGCGCGTTCGCGCGTTGTTCCTGCAATGACGAATCCCGTCGGCGCAGTCCGCGACGGTCACGCCATAGTTACGCTCGGGGCCACCGCCGAAGAACGGGACTTAGTGGATACATATGCACAGGAGAACTCCTTTGTGGCCAGGCATTTCGAAGCCGCAGACCCGACGGAGACAGTTCTCGCCGAAATTTCGACTACCTCGCCGCGGGCTATCGTTGCAACGCCGGACTACCAGAACAGCCTCGCGGTCCTTGCATTGATGTCCACCGGAGCAGCAGTTATCTCGAGACACAATGACAAACTTCGTTACGAGATTCTCGATGGTTATAATGTGTTACTCGTTGAACCAGGCTCTCGGTCGGACCTCGTCCGCGCTCTTACAGATATCATGACGGACGACGCGATTAAGCAAGAGCTCAGTGAAAACGGTCTAGCGACGACGGAACGTCTCTTGGAGACGAACACTGTAGAGATGTCTCGAGCCTTGTTTGCGATAGCCGCCAATGCGGTTTGACGCCGCTTGACGCGGTGAACTGAGACTCACAGCTCGGCGCAGCGAACCGCTGCGCGAACTAATGAAAGTAGAGAAGACTTTGACACGCGCGCTCATTACAGGCATCACTGGCCAGGACGGGCTGTACCTTGCCGAACTGCTGGTCAGCAAGGGCTACGAGGTTTTCGGTCTGGTTCGAGGCCAAAACAACCCCAAGCTCGAGATGGTGAAAGAGCTCGTGCCCGAGGTCACGCTTCTGACTGGTGATCTTATGGACGTGAGCTCGCTGGTACGAGTGCTCGGCATTGCGCAGCCCGATGAGGTATACAACCTCGGGGCCGTCTCCTTCGTTGCGTATTCGTGGGAGAACGCCTCGCTTACATCTGATGTCACTGGCAAGGGCGTCCTCAACATTCTCGAGGCGACGCGGCTATATGCCGGAGACGACATTTCCCGAGTCCGGTTCTATCAGGCATCCAGCTCCGAGATGTTCGGCAAAGTTCAGGAGGTTCCTCAGCGTGAGAACACGCTCCTCTGGCCACGGTCGCCGTACGGGGTTGCGAAGGTCTTCGGTCACTACATGACGATTAACTACCGCGAGTCATATGGGATGCACGCCTCTAGCGGAATCCTGTTCAATCACGAGTCTCCGCGACGCGGCCATGAGTTCGTCACTCGCAAGATCACTAGTTCGGTGGCTCGTATAAAGCTCGGGCTGCAAGACGGAATAGCGCTTGGTAACCTCGACGCCAAGCGTGACTGGGGTTTCGCCGGCGACTATGTCGAAGCGATGTGGCTGATGTTGCAACAGCCCGAGGCCGATGACTATGTCGTTGCGACCGGCGAGACTCATTCGATCCGTGAGTTGCTCGAAGTGGCGTTCGCCGCCGCTGAGATTCCCGATTGGGAGCGGTACATATCGCAGGACCCTAGGTTCATGCGACCGGCCGAAGTCGATCTCTTGATCGGTGACCCTGAGAAGGCGAATGCCAAGCTCGGTTGGCGGCCCAAGGTGTCGTTCCCCGAGCTCATCCAGATGATGGTGGCAAGCGACCTTGCGCTTGAGTCGGATCGTCGCGGTTAATCGTCCGATGCGTCGTGCATTGATTACCGGCGTCGGGGGCCAGGATGGCACCCTCCTCGCTGAGAAGCTTCTTGACGAAGGTTGGGAGGTTCACGGCTCCGCGCGTTCTGCGGATGCGACGGTGGCGCGCGGCGTGATCGTGCATGTCGTAGATTTTGCGGATCCCTCCGCGGTCGCCCCGCTGGTCGCGGTTGCTCGTCCAGACGTGCTGTTCAACCTCGCGGGTATCAGTTCTGTAGCTGCTTCGTGGGGAGAGCCAGTCAAGACCGCCACAGTCAACGGCACGTCCGTCGTTGCTCTGCTAGAGGCAATCAGGGCGGACAGAACTCTGTCGACTAGATTCGTCCAGGCGTCGAGCTCGGAGATATTCGGTGATGCGACGCAAAGCCCGCAAAACGAAGAGACCGCAATGGCCCCGACATCGCCCTACGGCGCGGCAAAGGCCTTCGCACAGACGATGGTCGGCATCTATCGTCATCGCGGTCTGTTCGCCTCCAGCGCCATCTTGTACAACCACGAATCTGTCATTCGGCCGCAGAACTTCGTTATGCGAAAGATCACGAAGGGTGTTGCCGAAATAGCCCTCGGGCGACGAGACCTTCTGCATTTGGGTGATCTCGACGTCAGGCGAGACTGGGGCTGGGCGCCCGACTACGTCGATGCGCTGATTGCTATCGCCGGAGCCAACCGTCCCAATGACTACGTCGTCGCCACAGGTCGGTCCCACACTGTGCGAGAGATAGTCACTGCAGCGTTCGCTGCGGCTGGCGTCTCTGACTGGCAGCGTCACGTTGAGTTGGATAAGGGTTATCACCGCCCGGCAGATGCCCGAGAGATGTTGGGGGACCCATCCAGAATTAGTGAGGAATTAGGCTGGAACCCCACGGTGACCTTTAGGGAGATGGTTGATCGGATGGTCCGACACGATTTGGAAGCCCTCGCTGCGGTATCGTTCTAGCTCGCGCCAGCTCGATCATCACCGGAATTTAAACGATATGAGTGCAACGCCGTGACGGAATCTCGCAGTGAACGAGAGCCGACGAGGACAAGCGTCTTGCGGGTCTTCTTACCCGCTTTCATTCTATTGTCGGCGCTTTCTGTGCTTTGGGCACTTGCCAGCCCCATCTTCTCGTCGCCCGATGAGAACGCGCACGCCACGAAGGCCATCGCGCAGGTTCACGGTGAAGTGATTGGCAAGCAGGTAAAGGGTGTTCATGGCCAGGTCGTTCAGCTGCCAGATGATTACCGGTACTCGACAGAGTTGCTGTGCTTTGCTTACCATCCCGATCGCCCTGCTGATTGCGGTGTCGAGCTGGGAGCTCCCGATGGCACCCCGTTCTTCGGCACCTGGGTAGGCGCATACAACCCGGTGTATTACTACGTCGTTGGTTGGCCGAGCCTCGTTCTCGGTGGAGCGCCTGGTTTATATGCCATGCGTATCGTGAGTGCTCTCTTCTCCTCGCTGTTCCTCGCATGGGCGATCCAGACGGCCGTGACAAGCCGGCGCGGTCGATGGATGCCGGCGGCGATCGTGTTCTTGGCAAGCCCGATGATCTTGTACATGGCTGGCTCCGTTAACCCCCAGGGTTTGGAGATCGCGTCCGCCGCCGCGCTCTGGGTCGGACTCGTTCGTCTGCTCGAGCGGCCTGTTCGCGCTGATCGCTTCGAGCTCTCTCGGCCTTACCTCTGGGTCGTTGTGGCCTTCTCAGCCGCGATGCTTGCAAGTGCGCGAGCGCTCGGTCCTCTGTGGGTTGTCGTTGTGGTCGTCTTCTGTTTCGCTTACGCAGGACCGAAGCCTTCATGGGCGTTGATATCGCGCCGATCTAGTTGGGTCCCGATCGGGTTGATTGCGGTGGCTGGGGCGTTCTCGATCCTGTGGACCCTCGCTGGTGGAAGCCTGTCAGGGCAGGCGACCAAGCAGGATGCACCTCTCGCGGGAGGAACATTCATCCAGGGAGTGCGACTAATGCTGCGGGAGACACCCGACTTCATCCAGCAGGCGGTGGGGGTATTCGGCTGGCTTGATACTGATTTACCACTGGCCGCTTACACGACGTTCTTCGTCGCGTTCTCGCTCCTCGCCGCCCTCGGCGCTCTGGCGACAGGAAAGCGAGGTGCGATCACCATGGCCTCTCTCGTCATCGCGGCCATCGCGATTCCTGTATTGGTGCAGGCGTATTCCGTGCATCAAACGGGCCTGATCTGGCAAGGGCGTTACGGAATCTTCCTCTACCTAGCCATTCCGATATTTGCAGGGCTGCTCCTATCGTCAGAGGCGGCCAGGCGAGTCGCATTCCTGTCGGTCCGAGTCACGGCTGTTGTCTCTTCATTGCTCTGGGTGTTCGCAGTGGCCACATTTGTGGTGGTCCTTCGTCGATACGTCGTCGGCGCAGGCACGCCTATTACACATATGATCACGGCGCCCCAGTGGCAGCCCCCTCTGGGGTGGGTGGTTCTCGTCGCGTTGTTCATGCTTGTCTCGGGAGTGTTTTTCGGTTGGGCGATTCGTCTCGCAGTCCTCGCCGGTCGCGAGGAGTCGTCACGCTTGGCGGGAGCCTGAGATGCGCATAGCGATCATCTATGACAGCCTTTTTCCGGTGAACTCGGGCGGTGGGGAGCGCGTGTATCGAAGGATGGCGGAGTTGCTCATCGAGCGCGGCCACTCAGTTGATTATCTAACTCGCCTCCAATGGGGGGCCACGCCGCCTATTGCCGAGTTCTCATTGGTGCCCGTCTGGCGAGGAGAGATTTACGACCGGGACGGTTCGCGCACCGTAACCAGCGCGCTGAACTTCGGGCGAGGTGTGTTCAGCACTCTTCGGAAAAAACGGAATGATTACGACCTCGTAATCTCGAGTGCTCTGCCGGTATTAACGCTATTCGCCGCGAAGCTGGCGCTGCGAGGAGCGCGGACATTCCTCATCGCCGACTGGCTTGAGGTCTGGCCTTGGAGCAAGTGGCGCGACTACTCGGGGTGGGTGTCGGGCAGCATTGCCTTCATGCTGCAGCGCATGGGTGTCGGTTTAGCGCACCTGAATACCGCGGACAGCAGATTCACCGCCGAGCGCCTCACGAAGTATCGACCAAAGGAGAGTCCCCTGGTCCATGGGCTCGTGGATCTTGTAGCAGGCGACCACCAGGTGGTCACTCCCGCGAATCCGCCCTACATTCTCTTCGTCGGCAGACTGATCGCCGACAAGCACGCTGATGTTATCCCTGGAATATTGCAGCAAGCTCGCACGCGCATTCCTAACCTGACGGCGAAGATCGTGGGTCAGGGGGCAGAAGCGGCCAGTGTCGCCGCGGAGATCGAGCGGACTGGGATGTCGAATTATTGCACCATGCTCGGCCGTGTCTCGCAGGACGAACTGGACGAACTCTTCGCAGAGGCCGCGGTGCTGTTCAACCCGTCCGAGCGCGAGGGGTTCGGTCTAGTTGTCGCGGAAGCAGCTGCGTTCGGCGTTCCCAGCATCGTGGTTGAGGGGAGTGACAACGCAGCCACCGAGCTCATTTCGAGCGGGATCAATGGCTTCATCGCACCATCGATCGATCGTTACATCGTCGCGGAGCTGATCAACGATGTAATCGCCGCTGGCGCCAGCCTTAGAGATTCGACCAAAGAGTGGTTCGAGCACTCACGAGACAGCGCGGGTTTGGCTGTATCCATCGATCGAATGCTTGCTCGCTATTCCACCCCGCGCTGAAAGGCGGCGGCCGTGAGGGCCGCTGTATGGGCCCACGTGAAACCGCTGGCCCGCTCGATCCCCTCCCGACTGAGACGCGCGAGTTCTGCAGGATCACGTAGCGTCGAGCGGATGGCGTCCGCGATCGATGCGGGATCTCGAGGATCAAAAAAGACTGCCGCATCGCCGGCCACCTCGCGTAGCACTGGGAGATCCGAGCAGATGACAGGGCACCCACGCGCCATCGACTCGAGGACGGGCAGTCCGAAACCCTCGAAGAGGGTCGGAACAACCACGGCGCTCGCTGTCGCATAAAGGAGGTTCAGCTCGTCGTCCGGTATCCATTTCTTCAGTTCGACCCATCGGTCGAGGCGGAGTTCTGCGACGAGAGGTGCCAGGGGATCTTCCGACGAGCTTCCACTGAGTATGAGTAATGGTCTCTCATGTTCTGGTATCAGCGCAATGGCGCGGATGAGCTGCTCGAAGTTCTTATGAGGTAGTCGGTTGCCCATCGCGAGGAGTGAAGCCCGCGGGGTAGTAGACCGCTGCTCAGCTACGAGGGACGGTCCTGCGAGCGGTGTAACCACGATTTCTTCGCGCTGAACGTCAAGATAGGCAACGATGTCCGCCTCGCTCGCGGAGCTGATCGTGATGATAATCGAAGCATGCTTCGCGGCGCGGCGGATTAGCGATCGGAGAAGGCGAACGTAACGACCGGCCACGAATTCGGGATGTCTAAAGGGCAGCAAATCCTGAATCGTGAGTACGAGCGGAACTCGGCTTTTCCAGGGTCCGACATTTGCAGGGGCATGGATCAAATCGGCCCTGATTTTCCGCGCCCACCGCGGGACCGCGATCAGCTCGCCCAACGCCCACCCCATCCGGCTGGTGCTTCGAATTCCTGAATCGATGACTTCTCCGGGAAACCACGAGCTGTCCGATTGGGCAAGTTCAGCCGAGGCCAGGGCGATGTAGCGGAATCCCTCCGTGGGCATCAATGGGTAAAGGTTGCGTACGTACGTCTCCATGCCGCCACGTGTGCCGGTATAGAAGAGTAGGTCCACAAGGATGGTCTTCACGAATCTGTACCCTGAGCAGCATCTTGACGAGTGAGTCGACGGTACGCGACACCGTAGGTCACAGCCTGTGTGACCTCTCCGAGCAGCATCACGAGGAACACTGCCGTCAGGCTGTGAAGGGGCAGCACGCTCAGCCCGACCGCGAACGTGGCGAGGGCGCACGCGGCACGGAGCGTGGCGAGTAGTCGCACATGCCCAGCTCGCCGTAGAGCGGCAAACGGCAAAGTCGTAGCGATGGATGCCGCACGCCAGACGCACGCGACCGCGAGGGGAAGAACGGTGGATTGCAATGTCCACGACTGCTTGAATATGACCCCAAGCGCCCCTGAGAATTCGAGGATTCCAATCACTGCGGTCGCGAGCCCGACCGTCGCGGCCGAGATCCAAATGTCCAGCGATGAGTGACTCTTCAGCAGTCGCAATCTCATGAAGTTGAGAGGGATCGCGAGTAACCCAGACACCGTGGAGATGGCTGCAAACAGCACAGCCTGCACCGGCCCAATAAAGAGCAGCACGAGGGTGTTCAGTACGGGGTAGATGATGCCCGTAATTGCCACGTCGGTAAGCACCCATCCGACCACGGCAGGTTCAGGGGAAGTCGCACTGTGGCCGACCGAGACCGAGCGAACAATAGCTGCTCCTGAAACCCCAACCACCAGTGGAATGAGTCCCCAGGACCCTCCAGCATATGACACCCCCACGCCTGCAAGGGCTCCCAGGCCGACAAGAACCGCAGCCAAGGTCTCCCTCGTATCTAGTCTTTCAGCGACAGATACGCCACGTCCGACCTCCAGCGAGGCAAGCAAGGCAGGCAGGGAAATACACAGGACGACCGCGTTTGTCGGCGCGACAATGACGCTGAGCGCAGCAACTAGAGCGAGGAGGGAAAGCCAGCGGGGAAATGTAACACGGCGCTCTGAGCGCAGCGAGCTGAGACGCGACTCCACAATTGCCGCGAAGGCGAGCTGCGATAGGAATGTCGAGGCGGTGATGGCGACGGACACATACCCCTGCTGCGCAGTGTCGAACGTTCGAGAGGAGATCGAGAGCGTTGCCGCGGGAATGACAGCCAGAGACACGCCGCCCGCCAGGCTCAGCGCTGAAAGAGTCGCCTGGCGGTACGGGAATGGGCGCATCAGCACCGCGCCCGTGTGCGAAGCGTGATAGACCGAAGCAATCCGATGGACGAGTCGATGTCCGGCGCGGTCGTCAACCGGCGTGCTGCCAGGCGGGCCGCCCGCCAGCCCGCTACCCTTCCACGAACCGCCGCGAAATCGCGCGACCTGAAGGCATCGGCCAGGCATACCACGATCTCGACGAGTAGTGCGCGGGCGCCGTGTCTGCCGCGAAGGACGCGATACGCACGCAGGAGGTACGCGCGCCCGAAACCTGCACGCTCTCGTTGTCGTGCGGAGCCCGCTCCGGCAGTGGCCCCCCCGAGATGCACGCCACGAGCTTCAGGTGCCGCGGCCGGCTTCCAGCCAGCGGAGCTGAGACGTAGGTTGAGGTCTAGTTCTTCGCCATACATGAATATGCCTTCGTCGAGGCCCCCGACCTCGTTGAGAGCGGACCGGCGATAGGCGGCGACCGCCCCATAAGGTCCTAAGAGTCGCTCGGTAGGTGGCACCCATTTCCGCAGGGTGGCGCCGTGCATGCGCACAAAGCCAGCGACGGTCACGTCGGCTGAGATGCCGAACGCGTCGATTGTGCCATCCGGTCGGAAAAGGAGCGGAGCGCTGCTGCCTATGGAAGGGTCGTCAAATGGGCGGATCAAGTGCTCGAGAAGGTCGGGTTCAGCTACGACGTCGTTGTTGAAGAGCACAACTACATCGGCGGTCGCGCGCGCCAGACCGCTATTGCACGCCGAGGCGAATCCGCTATTGACGGGAAGCGCGACAAGTTCGACGTGCGGGTACTCTGCCGACACGCGCTCAACCGTGTCGTCCAGACTCTTGTCGTCCACCACAATGACTCGATGGGGCAAGGTCTGTCGGGCGAGGCTATCTAGGCAATTCGCCGTAATTGACCAGTTGCCGTAGACCGGCACGATGACGTCGACCGTGATGCTCAAGGCGGACCTTTCTCGACAGAACTGCTCCAATACTCTCTCACGACCCGAGTGCTCCTTTGCCCAAGCGCCGACTAGTAGGATCACGGTCGTCCCCTGCCTTAGGATTGCTTCCATATGTCTTCTGTGCCGTCACTCGAGTTGACGATCTTGATGCCTTGCTTGAATGAGGCAGAGACGCTCGCTATCTGCATCGACAAAGCCCAAGGCTTTCTCAAGCGCAGCGGTGTTGAAGGGGAGGTGTTGATCGCCGATAACGGGAGCAGTGACGGGTCGCAAGAGATCGCGCGCACGCACGGGGCCCGAGTCGTCGATATCCCGGGCAAAGGATATGGCAGTGCGCTCATCGGGGGCATCAATGAGGCGAACGGCGAGTACGTCATCATGGGAGATGCTGACGACAGCTATGACTTCAGCCAGCTAGACCATTTCGTCGAGAGGCTTAGGGCCGGGGACGAACTGGTGATGGGCAATAGGTTCCTCGGCGGCATCGAGCCTGGTGCGATGCCGCCGTTGCACAAGTACCTCGGCAATCCGGTGCTGTCCTGGATCGGTCGTGCTCTGTTTCGGTCGCCGATCAAAGACTTCCATTGCGGTCTCCGAGGGTTCTCTCGCGAATCGATCCTCAATCTGCATCTCCAGACCTCAGGAATGGAGTTCGCAAGTGAGATGGTGGTCAAGTCGACGCTCGATGGTCTTCGGGTCAGCGAGGTGCCGACCACTCTGAGCAAGGACGGGAGATCGAGACCGCCACATCTTCGAAGCTGGCGAGACGGCTGGCGGCACCTGCGCTTCCTTTTGATTTTCAGCCCCCGATGGTTGTTCCTCATTCCGGGAGCAGTGTTGTTCGCGCTGGGGCTCATCGGGACCGTCTTGCTCGCCTTTGGCCCGCTGGTGATCGGCAATGTCGGGTTCGATATATCTACTCAGATCTACCTGGCGGCTCTCACCACAGTGGGCTATCAGTCTGTGATCTTCGCCATCCTCACGAAGGTTTATGCGCAGCACGAGGGATTCCGAATACCGCGCAGCCGAAACTTCGAGCGACTCGAACGGCGAATCAGCTTGGAGAGTGGCGCAGTAGTCGGGCTTATCCTCTTTTTCGCCGGACTCGCTATCGGGATAGTCCAGTTCGCGCTATGGGGTCACTCGGGTTTTGGATCGCTCCAAGCGACCTCAACGATCCGCATCGCCGTTCCTGCGTCGCTCTTGATGCTTCTCGGCGCGCAGACGATCATGGCCGGCTTATTCCTCGGCGTTCTCTCCGTCGGGATTCGAAGGCGTTGACTCGTGACTGACAGGGTGTCCGTGGCGCTGTGCACATACAACGGGGCCAGATACATTGCGGAACAGATTGATAGTATCCTCAGCCAGGAGCTGGTTCCCACCGAAATTGTGCTTGCGGACGACGGATCGACTGACGGCACGGTGGAACTCGCATGGCGGGCATACGCAGCGCATGTCGACAGTACGGTCAAACTTCGCGTGCTCCCTCCCCAAGCCCATCTCGGTGTGACTCGAAACTTCGAGCGGGCCGTGCTTGCCGCCGAAAACGAACTGATCGCTCTGTGCGATCAGGACGACGTGTGGCGGTCCGACAGGCTCTCCTCAGCCGTGCTTTCGTTCGATCGAGATCCCTCCCTGTTGCTGCAACATAGCGACGCTACTTTGATCGACGCCACGGGCAATTCGGTCGGCTCCACATTGCTGGATGCACTGCGACTTTCTCCACGTGAGAGAGGGGCGATCGCTGACGGCCAGGCATTCTCGGCATACATTCGGAGAAATCTGGTGACTGGAGCGACAGTTATTTTTCGGCGGCGTCTGCTCGACGCGGCGATCCCCTTTCCGCTAGGGTGGGTTCACGATGAATGGCTAGCGATCATCGCAGCGGCGCTCGGGACCGTGGAACTTCTCGACGAACCCCTCATCGACTACAGGCAGCACGGGTCGAACCAAATAGGTGTCAGCGCACCGACTCTGGGTTATCGGGTGCGACGAATGCTTGAGCCTCGCGGTGCACGCTACGAGATGCTGTCTCGGCGAGCGGACGTCTTGCTGGACCGTCTCATCCAGCTGAAGGCTCCCTCCAGTACCATCGCCTGCGCGGCCGATAAAGCTCGATTTGAGCGCGTGCGCGCCGCTCTGCCGCGCCGTAGGCTCTCTCGGGTTCGTACCGTCCTGTTGGAGCTACGCCGGGGAGCATACGATCGTCTATCCAGTCAGGGCAACTTGGATATGGCGCGAGACCTGTTACAGCCAGCTTGAGGCTGCTAACTATTTACGATGCGGATCGGAGCTTCTCCAGTAGGAAGACGCCCACCGTCTTCGAGTAGGTCTTGGTCATGTGCGAGTCGTCGGCGTAGACGATAACGTTTCCGATCACCGGCGGGCAGGTGCCGGCAATGCAGAACCGATCCGTAAAGTCGAAGAATCGGATCTGTGAGCTATCGGCTGTAAGAGCAGCTTCCTTCATCACGTTCGGAACGACAGCCGTGTTTTCTCTTACGCTGCAGTCGGAGATCGATTTCTTGGTTTGAAGGCACTCCGGCACATTGCTGATCGGCACCGGGGTATCGCCGAGCACGTAGACCTGTTTGCCTGCTGCGACATACTTCGACCACACCGATTGGTAAGTGGAAGGAGACACGGCCTGTTGACTCGGTTCGGTGAGATATCGATCGGAAACGGAGGAAACGAAAACGGCACTGATCGCGGGATTCGACACAATGCGACTGGTGACTTTCCTTCCCCACGCCGCACAATCGTGTCGGTCGAACTCACGGACGTCGAAGTAGACGGCGTCATCACCCGTGCCTGTGCACGCGCTTCTCGCGTACGTAATCACATTCCAGTGGAGCTTCTTCGCGACCGTATCGAGAGCGCCTTCCCAGTGACCAGCGTGTGAATCGCCGACTAAAGCCACCGTGTTCTTGGGGTTCTTGAAGTTTCCGAGGATGCAAGTCCGCACGATCGTCTGACCGGCTGGTGCTTCACAGTTTCCCCAGCCATGGCCCTCGCCCCGATCGTTGGTGTCGGTAGACGCGTATGACGCTGATTGAACCCAGTCCGGCAACGAAGTTGTGGGAGAACAATGCCGACTAGCGACCGTTGCGCCTGCACCGAAGCAGGATGCCTGCGCTGGAGGCTCCGGAGCCAGGGGCTTGGGAGGCTGCCCTAATGCAGTTCCGAGGAAGCATGCGGCTACGACCACGACCATGCCGGCGGCCACTCCGGCGAAGGTGATTCTGGGACGACGCGACACGAGCAGGCGAGCGCGCCGCACCGGGTCTTCTATGGCAAGTTTCGTCAGGACCGCGAGCACCACGGTCGTCGCCAAGATCGCCAGTTTCGACTTGGTCCCCAGCGGATGCAGGAGCACCAACGGCAAGATCACGATGAGCGGCCAGTGCCACAAGTAGACAGAGTAAGAGATGTCGCCTAGGAACTGAATGGGTCGCCACGTACTGAGCTGCGTTACAGACCACGACTGCTGGCTCCCTCCGCTCCAGATAACTGCGGCAGCACCCAGCACGGGGACGAGAGCCGCGTACCCGGGAAATGGGGTAGTCGCGTTGAAGCGGATTGTGGCAAATGCGATGAGCGTTAGGCCGGCCCAGCCCGCCAAAAAACGCGCTCGTTGGCTTCCGATGGCCGATGGCACGAAAGCGAGAAGGGCGCCAGCACCGAATTCCCACGCACGGGTGGGAGTGACGAAGTAAGCCGGTGCGGCGTAGAGATGGGTATACATCACCGAGAAGAGGAAACTGGCGACGGTAATTGCCGTCAGCATGAAGAAGACCCAGCGTCGCTGGATCTTGATCCCTCGCAGGCGTGCAAGGAGAAGAGCCAACATGATCAGAAGTGGCCAGACCAGATAGAACTGTTCTTCCACTGAGAGCGACCAGTAGTGCTGTACGGGTGAGGGGGAGTTTTGTGCTGCGAGGTAGTCGACGGAGTTTGCGGCAAGCAGCCAGTTTTCAATGTAGAGCCCTGACGCTCCGATCTCAGAAAAGTAACGGATCCAGAAACCCTGGGGAACGAAGACGAACGTCGCCACAGTCACTGCGGCGAGGACGGTTAATGCGGCGGGAAGGAGGCGCCTGGCACGCCTTGCCCAAAAGTTTGGTAGCGATATTCGGCCGCTTGCGGTGAACTCTCTCATCAAATGCGAGGTGATGAGGAAACCGGAGATGACAAAGAATATGTCGACACCGACGTACCCACCAGGCGCCCGACCCGGCCAGAGGTGAAATGCCACCACGAGCAACACCGCGGCAGCGCGTAATCCTTGAATTTCTGGACGGAATCCGTTTCGAGCGGGTGACGAACCCAGCGCCGAGACAGAGGTATTCGCAGCGGCTGTCACAGTTACATCATATGGGGACGCTGGAGCGAGTATTGTTCGCTATCGCTAGGGGACAACTACCGAGGCGCAGCCGATGGAGTGGCTTAGAGAGGGTTCGCTGTCATCGATGGCTAGGACGCACACCGAGTGCGGGCCGCTGGGTGAGGGGGCCGACAAGTTGAAGCCGTGTGCAGAGCCGAAGACCGGGAAGACTGAGCCGAGGCCCGGATAAGTGGACCCGGCACGCGTTTCGACGGCTGTGGTGCCGTCTATGTTGAGCGTCACCTTGACGGGAGTGGAGAGATCAGGGTCGAGGGCCCAACCAGCTGCGCTAATGGTGCCCGCCGCTGGTGTGATGCTGTCGACCCATCCGGCGGGGGCCGTCGCGGCGGCGACGCTGACTGTGCGGCATCCTAGGCTCCTCTCGTCGCCGACATCGTTGTTCTGCGCTGTAACGCAGACCGTGTGCTGTCCAGGGGATACCGCGCTCGAAGCTGAGAATCCGTGGTTATCTCCGAAGCCCGGCTTAGCCGCACCGAGTCCGGCGTAGGGGTTGGATGCGAGGGACTGACTCGTCTTTCCGTCGATAGAAAGGTTGACCTTGACGCTGCCGGTGGTATCTGGATCTATGGCCCAGCCCGTTGCTGTCACGGACCTTCCGAACGTGGAGATCGAATCCAACCATCCTGTCGGAGGTTCGGAAGTGGCATCGAGCTGGCGGCATCCAAGCGAACGATTCGCGCCTCCGGCATCATCCGACGCTGTCACGCAGACCGTGTGGGTTCCGATCGGAATCCTGACGTCGACAGAGAATCCGTGGGCATCACCAAAACCCGGGAAGGCCGCGCCCAAGCCGAGATGCGCGGTGTTCGCGGTGGAGGCGGGCTGAGCGGATCCGTCCACCGAAACGGTGACTTCAATGGAGTTCGCGGTATCGGCGTCTAACGCCCATCCCGCGATTGTCGCCTTCTGATACTGGATCGATGCGCCGTCGATCCATCCGACGGGAATGCTCGACGCAGGAACATCGACGATGCGACAGCTGAGCGTACGGTCTCCGCCAGCTCCGTCGTTCAACGCGGCAATACAGACGTTGTGCGACCCCGGACTGACAGGGGTAGAGGCCGAGAAGCCGTGGTTATCTCCGTACCCTGGTCGCGCGCTTCCCAGCCCGGCATAAGGACTGCTCGCTACCACCTGGGGTCGTGGGGCGCCATCAATCACGACCGAGACCGCAATGGGGCTGGTGGTGTCCGGGTCGATTGCCCAGCCCTTCGCCGTGATCTGTCGCCCTACGACATAGACGCTATCCACAAAACCGGTGGGTGCCGTGGTGGTTGTGGTCGTCAGAGTCCGGCACCCGATCGTAGAATTCCCTGCCGAACCGCCGTCTACACCAACGACACACACCTGGTGCGCTCCCGATGTGGTCGTAGCCGACAGGAAGAATCCGTGGTTATCTCCGAAACCAGGCCGCGCTTTCCCCAAGCCAGGGTAGGTTGCGGTAGCTGCCTGGAGTGCCTTCGTCTCACCATCGATTGTGAGCTGCACGTTAGTCGAGCTCGTAGTGTCGGGATCGATAGCCCAACCCGAAGCCGTGACGGTGTTTCCGACTGACATGACCTTGTCCAGCCAGCCCGTGGGCGGCGTTGCCGAAAGTACTGTCACCGCCCGACAACCCAAGCTTCGGTTACCACCGATTGAGTCGTTTATCGCGGTGACGCAGACGTTGTGAGAGCCGGCCGAGAGAGACGACGTTAGGGAGAAGCCGTGGTTTGTTCCGAAACCGGGGGAGCTGGACGCGAGCCCAGGATAGTCCGTGGACGCCGGTCCCGAGGAGACGACAACGCCGTCGACAATGAGCGCGACGTCGACCGGACCCGTCGTGTCGTAATCGATCGACCAACCCGTGGCGGTGACTTGGCGGCCGATCGTGAACAAGGTATCGAGCCAACCAACCGGGGCACGAGAGAGTGTCGGATCGCCAAACCAGTCGTAGTAGAGCTGCCAGAAATTCCGATTGCCGTAGCTCGAGCAGACGTCTCCTGTCGCCCTAAGGTGATCGAGCGCCGCCTGATTCGGCGTGTACGGGGTGTAGATGTACAAAGCATGAGTCGCTTGGTTGGTTATGAATACCGGCTTTGTACCGCACCCTGTATTGGGGTGATAGAGGATCGGGGACACCTGGCCCACGGGGTATCGCAGGTCGAATCTGGTCGTGTAGGCGGTTCCGGGACCTGTGCCCGCCGGTTGGGTGTAGCGCTTGAGGAGGTAAGCCGCATTGAAGATCTGGTTGAAGAAGCCCGAGTACGTGCCCACACAGGGCTCCCCGTTGTCGTAGCAACCGACACCCATTGCCGCGCTTAGGGCAGCCATCGATGGTCTCGGGTTGTTGACCAAGCCTTGCTCTTTCTGCAACATGACAAGCAGGGCGGCCTGACTCACACCGCAAGCGAAACCGACCTTGTAGATTATCGTCGCAGCAGATTCGCCTGGCGCGCCGCTGTAGCTGCGGCACATCGGGGTGCCTGGTATGTCAAACGTATCTATCCGCAGATCCTTCAGGCAGGGTATCCCCGGTGCGCATGCGGAGATCTTCCCGTCGATGAATCCCTGAACTTCTGCTGCTGACATTGCGTTCGGGTCATAGAAGTTGCCGTCACTAATGATGTAGCCCGGGTCGAAATCATTGCCCGTGTATGCCTCCGCCTTTAGAGCATCAATCGGATTGACAATGACGAAAATTCCGGCGACGATCGACAACGTGGCCGCGATCGCGGTTCTTGCCGTCAGCCGTCGAATAGTGACCCGCGTCATTCGTGCCTCCCCCCTGTGATCGTAAGCGATTGCCCCGGGGTTCACGAGGTATGAGTTCTGGCGCGTTTGCGACAGCCGTCGTGCTTTTCTCGGGTTTCAATGCCCATAGGGTCATTACATGAACAAAAGCGGTAATGAACTCGCCACCTATGCGGGCTATCGGAATGTCGGTTCCTTCATGGTCGGCGCGACCGTCATCGTCGGGGTGCTCACGGTCACGGTTGGCTGGGCTCCGTGGCCGTTTCTCGGCCTCTATGCGTTGGCAGCGTCGTGGTTGTTCGCTCCGCGGATTGGCTGGGGCCGCGCCTTCTGGGGTTCGATAGTGGCCTGTTTCTTCATCATCGAATGGTTGCTCACCGTCGATCCCTACGTGGGTGTGCGGCTTGACATCGCAACGATGGTTCTCCTAGCGGCTGTTCTCATCGGCAGTCTGGTTGCGCGTTGGCGCCCGCTGAAGACCGATATGCCTCCAAAGGTGGGGCTCATAGATAGCGCCTTGATAGCAGGTCCCGCAGTTCTATCTGCGCTTCTCTTGGTCGGCGGAACAGTCCTCCGCGGGAGCCGATCACTCAGCTGGGCGATGCATGGGGATGCGCAATTCAACACAGTTCTCTCCCGCATCGTCGGAGCCGACAACGGCGAAACAGCAACCAACGTCCAGGTCCTGTCTCTGGCTCAGGGGCTCATGGCGATCGTGCACCTTCCGGGGCGGGCTTTCGTGCCCGCTGCGCAGCTGCTTATCCATGACGTGACACGTCAGTCCGACATGTGGATCTTGATGATTCTCCTTTCTAGCGTGCTGGCCGGAGCGATCGCGCAGCGAGTCTTGGCCCGCTCGGCGCGGCTGATCAGATGGGTTGGGATCGTCATATCGGCCGTGATCCCACTCACGTGGTTCATGACTGGTTACGCAATGATGTCGGGCTTCTACAACGTAAGCCTCACTTTCCTCTGCCTCGAACTCGCCGTGTATTTTTGGCTAGCTACTCGTCGCGCTCCGCTATGGACGGTTGTGGCCCAGATGGCGCTTGCAACCGTCATGCTCGGCGCTTGGACCCCGATGGCGGTGGTCCCTCTTGCTTTCGCGGCGTCGGCGTCGGTTCGCCAGCTCCGCTCCCGCCCGGGCCGAAGAGAATGGGCATGGTGGGCGATCTCGGTGTCGCAATTCGCGCTTTATGCAGCGCTTTTCATCCTGCCGAGCTACTTGAGCAAGAATTCCGTTCTGAGTCAGAACGGCACGATTCTTCCCATCGCTGAGTCGACATTCTTCATAGTTGCCTCAATCGGCGTCATTGTCGCTGCCGCGATTTCGTCGCGCTTCGGCCGCGCAGGCGATGGGGACACAATCCGTGACGGCGGTAATCAAAACTTCGCAATCGGGGTGCTCCTGATCGTGGCGTCAGCGTTGGTTGGGGTGATGTTCCTAATCCTCCAGAATCGTCACATCCCGCAGCCATGGATCTACTACCCCATTAAGTTCGCGTGGGTGTCAATCGAGTTGCTCTTCGTGCTCATTTGGATCGGAACGTGTCTCCTGCTAGGGCAGCGGCCGGTTCAGCGGTTCGTGGCCGTGGTCGGGTTGCTCGCGGTCGGTGTGTTCGTGGTGTCGATTATGCAACTGACTCCCCCCATGACCAACGGGGTGACTGCTCAGTTACCTCTGGTCAGCCTCGCGAAGAACGCCGACCCGCTCGAGCCAGCCGTGCGAGTCCTCTCTCCGGTGGCAAATAAGCGAGTGATCTTTTCGAGATATCTTGATCACGATTCGGATGTCTTCATGAACCAATGGCTCTTCCAGCTGACGGTCCACTCTGAGTTCGATCCCATTCGGAGTTACGCATATCAAACTGTCGACACCGTGTCCCAGGTGTGTGACGCGGCCACAGCCTGGGGAGGCGAGGTCACCGTATACACGCGAGACTCAAGCCGTGCTGTGAGGCTAAACGACGCTTGTGGCGATGTGCTAAGAGCGGTCGTTCGCGACTGATTAGGCTTAGCCCGACCTGCGGAAGACCCAATACCTATAGACAAAGTAATTCTCTCCCGTCGTAACTATCGTCGCGATTACTTTGCCGGCTTCCCAACCGACTGCGGTCTTATCAAACCCGGAGACAATCAGCACCGTTAGCCCCGTGTTGAACAGGACGAGCGCCGCATACTTGAGCAGGGTCACGCCATGAGGCTGTCGTGAGCCGAACGAGAAGGTTCGTTGAGCGACGTAGTTGAAGACGAAGCTGAGAAGGAAGCCGGCGACGGTGGCGAGCCACAATGGGGCGCCCGCGACGGTATGAAGCAAAAAGATCAGCCCGAAATCGATAACGAAGCTGACTCCGCCAACGATGAGGTAACGGGTTGCCGAATGGGCGGCGAGCGCTCGACTCATGCTCGTCAATTTCCGGGTCTTGTCGGCAGTAGACGCGGGCTCGGAACCCGACGGTTCATGCGCGCTATTCAGGATCGATTCTCCAATGGCTATACACTCCTGCGGCTACAAAAGCTAGCATGCCGCCTTGATAGGCTGTCAGGCATGAGTATCGGCGAGAACCGCACCCTGGTGGTGATGCCCGCCTACAACGAAGAAGCCTCAATAGGTGAAGTTATCCGAGAGTTGGCGATGGCGCACCCGGAAATTACTTGCCTCGTCGTGGACGACGGATCCAGCGATGCAACGGTCGACGTTGCCAAGGCTAATGGCGCGATAGTTGCATCGCTACCGTTCAACCTTGGCGTGGGTGGCGCTATGCGTCTGGGGTACAAGTACGGGCTGGAGAACGGCTTCGACCGGGTGGTTCAAATCGACGCCGATGGACAACATGATCCTCGCGACCTGGAAATTGTGCTCTCAGCGCTGGATGAAGCAGATCTGGTGATCGGAGCGCGTTTCGCCGGAGAAGGCACGTACGCGGTGAGGGGCCCCCGTCGATGGGCGATGGTTGTCTTAGCGCGAACGCTGAGCAGATCGGCCCGCACTCGACTTACCGACACCACCTCGGGATTCAGGGCAGCAGGGCCGCGAGCGGTTCGGTTGTTTGCTGAACATTATCCGGCTGAGTACCTGGGAGACACGATCGAGTCTTTGGTCATCGCATCACGTGCCGGATGCGTGATCCGTCAGGTGCCGGTGACGATGCGCGCTCGGTCTGGGGGTGTGGCGTCCCACCATCCAGTCAAGGCCGCTCTGTACCTTTTCCGAGCGTGCCTCGCTCTGGGGATCGCTTACCTCGGACCTGCCTATCCACTTAATGAGGCTAGGGCGGCATCATGACCGTTACTAGTTACATCTTCGGGGTCGCGAGTGCGGTAATCGCACTTGTTGTGGTTATTGAACTTCTCCGACGGCGGCGGCTGCGGGAACGTCACGCCGTGTGGTGGTTGCTCGCCGGTGCTCTGGCACTCGTTGCCGGAGTTTTTCCGGGAACTCTCGCGTGGGCCGCGTCGATCATCGGAATCGAGGTGCCCATTAATCTCGTGTTCTTCGTCAGCATCGGTATTTTGTTCTTTGTGTGCCTCCAGACCAGCGCCGAACTGACTCGTCTGGAGGCGAAGACTCGGACACTTGCCGAAGCTGCCGCGCTCCAAGGCGTTCGACTCGATGAGCTTGAGACGCGGTTGAAGGCGGCCAATCCACCCGAGCGGTAGAAGTCAGGCCTGCATCAACGCTCGCCGCCAACTCAGCTCCCGCGCCGCCTTCACCGAGCACACCACGAAGGTCAGCCAGCCGAACTCGACCAGAATCGAGCTCTCGGCCAACGACGAGATGATGAGCACCACCAGCACGAGCGCAGGCCACGCGTAGACGACACTGCGCTGCCGGGAGGCGAGCAGCCACGAACGGATGAACGCAAGCCCGAGCAGCCCGACGAATAGCAGCAGCCCGATCAGACCGATCTGCAACCACACGTCGAGATAGGCATTAAGGGCCGAGGTGGGAGCGTCGACGATGCTCGAGTAGGGCGGAATGCTGCGGCGCCACTGCCCGATCCACCCCCAACCCTCGAGCTCGTGCGCGGGATTCAGCAGGCGCACCTGCTGCCAGAGGCGCAGTCGTTTGGTCAGCTCGCTGCTGGC
>Ga0247764_1000114_pt1 | contig 29136 bp, 22 predicted proteins | sample UWRJL051202B4_FD_179932 | JGI IMG/M metagenome (GOLD analysis project Ga0247764, IMG submission 179932) | Plant litter microbial communities from Arlington Agricultural Research Station in Wisconsin, United States - UWRJ-L051-202B-4 | ecosystem: Environmental > Terrestrial > Plant litter >...
AAAACACTTGTCTTCACTGCTGCTTGTACTCTGCCTGAGTATACGGGCCACGGCGCAGATCACCGCCGTAACACTTCCAGCCGGCCTGCAACCCGCCAGCGCATCCGAAATGGCCATCTACAACAACGAACTTTACATCGTACTCCAGAACGCCGCGCACAACACATTCTATCTGTATCGCTATAACGGCGTTTCATTTACCAACGTGCCGCTCCCAGCGAATTATAAACTGTATGCCGACACCGAGTTCGAGCAGTTGAACGGCAAGCTTTATTTTATGCCCTATCACACTGCCACCGACACCACCGCGGAGATCCTGTCCTATAACGGAACATCTTTCAACATCATTCACATTCCTGAAAGCGTTATGCCGCACGACTCTCTGCACTTGTGGGAACACAGGCCTTTTTCGTACAATGGCAAGCTTTACATCGAAGTAGCATACGATGCTTACAATCCAGTCGAACCGGAATACCGGTACAGCGCATATTGGGTAATGTACGACGGCTCGGCCTTTACCCGAAGACATCTCGGTGCACCGATGATGACTTTCGCACCCTATTACATACCACAGCCGGCAAGCGACAAAGTTCAGTACAACGGCAAACTCTACGCGCGATACTGGGACTATGTTACCAATATGCACCAATTGTTGGAGTCCAACGGTGCCGATGAAACCTCGGATCGTTCGCATTACGGCATCATCGCCTTTCCTGGCAAAGGAGAAATGATCGTATACAATGGCTTGCTCTACATTCCAATCGCCGCCGACGGCTTTCCGAACAGCCCTGCCACGCAGCTGAACCGTTTCGACGGCGTATCACAAACGGCCGTACCCCTGCCTGCAGGTCTTACCTTTGCCAGTACCTCGTTCGAAATATACGGCAACAAATTATGGGGCGCCATGAACGACGGATCTGGCTTTGCTCAACTTTATTCTTACGACGGCACAACCTTTACGCACCTTCCCATGCCGGCCGGGGTAAACATCAAGCCCGACGGCGATTTCCGTAACTTCGGTTGTAAACTATACTTCACCGGTACCACCGGCGCCACGATCGGCGGCGAGCTTGTTTACACGCTATACAGGTATTCTGATTTCCGCTTTTGCGCCCGCATCGTGTCGCCGGCACCACTTGATCGTTTCGACGAGATCAGATTCGATCTCTATAGCAGAGGCGACGATTGGTGCTGGACAAATATCAATATAAAATGGCCCGTGATCGTACCCTGTAAACTTCCCGATTGTATAGATCCGCTCTTCCGTGTTGGACTTGGCACCGATCCTGGCGACATTGCATGGAGCAAAGACTTTGAAAAACCCTTCGAGCTCACACTCCCTAAAAACAACGAAAAGCCCTATATCACAACGATCGCGCTCGGCGACAAGGTCGAGAACCTGGCCGATGTGATCATCTTCGATAAAGAGCTTGTCCCGGCAGGCATCACCGGCATCACCCTGGACATAAATACCAAAAAGCAGACATTCAATATAACCGCCGGAGCTCTCAAAGGAAAGAAAATACCATTCACAGCAATACTGCTAAACGCCGATGGCAAAACGATCTGGAAGCAAGAGTTCACCGCCCCCGTAAGCACAGCCATAACCGCCGTCACTGACCAACCCGGCACCACGCTTCGCTTCACCACCAGGAGTATAGCCCTGCCGAAAAGCAAAGTATCTGTAGCCGTATATCCCAATCCGTCACCCGACCAGGTACAGATCGCGATCGAAGCAGACGAAACCAAAACACCGGCTCACATACGCATCACCAACGCACAGGGAAACATAGTATACGATAAAACAGTTACCGCACCGGCAACCGACCGCCCTGCATCGCTGGCGCCAGGCATATATATCGTACGTGTAACAATCGGCAAAGAAGAACACACCAGCAGGCTTGTTGTAAAGCCAAGCCTGTAACACGTCTATAGATAAATGGCTACACACCAATCGCACATGTTCGGTCGTGCATAACAACCGGATATGTGCGATTCCCTTTTTAATTGTCAGCAATCAGGACCAGTCACCAGAGTCAGCAGGCTGCCATATCCCTCCACTGTCAGAAACGGTGGGCATGATTTTTTAAACCTTCGCAAATAAAAACCCTGATGACTATGCAGGAAGTGATGAGCGAACGTAGCGGAAAAGTAAACGTGACAAAAGCGGTGGAGCACAAAGGCAGTAAAGCACCTTTATTTGTATCATTGGGCTTATTGGCACTCGCCGTGGGAAGCTACTTCCTGTTCCCCGGATTCCACGACGGCGTAAACGAAGCCTTCGACGTGCTCACCAGCGAAGACCAGGAACGCACCAGGGCCTGGGTTGAACAATTCGGTATCCTTGGTCCCATCGTATTGATCCTCGCGATGGTTGCACAGATGTTTCTGCTTATCGTGCCGAACATATTGCTCTTTATGATCGCCATACTGTGTTACGGACCGGTGTGGGGCGCTCTCATCTCGCTGGCGGGAGTATTCGCATCGTCATCGGTAGGCTACGCCATTGGTAAAAAATTGGGGCCTCGCGCAATCGACAGGTTCGTATCGGCCGGCACACAGGAAAAGATCTGCCTCTTTATAGATCGCTATGGAGTAAAAGCAATCGCCATCACACGACTTTCGTCCTTCTCGAACGATGCACTAAGCTTTGTAGCCGGTATACTCGAAATGAGTTACCGCAAATATATCCTGGCAACGCTCGGAGGAATAACGCCACTGATTGCCGTCCTGGCCATCTACGGCCGTAACGGCAACATCGAACGCGCGCTCATCTGGATCGCCGCCGCGTCACTCATTATATTGATCGCATACATACTACTGGATAAAAAGAACCGCCAGCGAGACTTTGCAGAAAAACGTAAAACAAATGACTGCTGATACACCCGCTGCCGTGACGTTTGTCACCGGTCCAGCTTCGACATAGCCTCCTCGTTAATGATAACTTCGAAATGAAGGTCTTTCTTTGCGCCCGTCTTCTCATCGCGTATTGTCCACGAATCGATAATCGAGTTGCCTATCACAAACGACTGCCGCGATAAACCATTGTGCCCTAGCATGCCGATAATGGCGTATTCGTCGCCCACCGAAATAACGCGGTAAGCCGTCTCGCGCGTCTCACCGGTGCCGCTGAACAAAATGCAATTGTATAACACGTCCAGCTTGCCTTTGGTAACACGGGCCTGCTGTTGCAAACCTACCACGATGTAGCACTGAAACATATTCACCAGAACATCGAGGTTAATAGGATCGTCTCGCAAAATGCGTTCGCCTATCTCTATAGCCTGCCAGAAGCGTTGCTTTTCTACCTGCTCGTGAAACAGACTTTCGTCATCGCTGAACTCGTAGGCCTTATAGTAACGCGAAAACAATTTGCCGTAGTAAATACTCTTACCTTTTGTAAGCTCAATGTTGTTAGGATCTGTTACAAACTCGTTGACGAGGGTGTCGTAGAAGTAACGGGAGTTTGTATCCTGGGTCAGCCGGCGGATCTCGTCGAGATCTACCGTGCCTTGTGAGTAAGCAGTGCAAGCCAATACTATGACGAACAATGAAACCAGCAATCTTTTCATTCCCTTTCATATTCAGTCCGTAGATCAGATTATGGATCACAGGACCTCAGGTCGATGTCGCAGCGTTTCCATAACCCAGGGCCAATCGGCCCTTCAATAAATATAATCCATTCTGCAATCGTTTCCCGGCAGTTCTTGTGTTTTTTCACGGGCAGACAACATCTTCCGCGAGATTATGACATGTGCCGGGCAGCGAGCCGTATACGCGATTGTTAAACCGTGATTATTTACCTGCTTTCAGCATTTAAACGTCCGTCGCGCGCATTCTATTGTACGAGTGGAGAATACGATAAGTTGCGGCACGATGTCTCCCTTACCAGTGCGAAATAACATCTCAAATCTGGTTCACATTGTCGCGCGACGCCGAATGCGTACGACTATAGACAAAGAAATAACCTCCTCTACCGATCGGCAGATGGCAAACAACTTAGCTTCCCGACGTATAGACGTAGGGCGCATAGAATCCTGTAGCAATATATGTACAACCCTGGGGGGGTATTACCAGGGGAACGGTAGTCTGCCTACACTACCGGAAAATTATGCCAACGTCATCAGGTCGGTGAACTTACACCTCTTCCGATACGGGCAGTGGTATATGCGCCAGCGTTTTTTCGTTATGCTCGATCAGGTTGTTGATAAGGCCTACCGCACGTAAAAAGCTTGTCTTACCCACAGTATTGAAGTAATCATCCAACAGCGTATTGGAAAGATTCTGCACAACACCCAAAATCTCACGGCCGCGTTCTGTAAGGGCAAGACGTTTGCAACGCATATCGCGCTCTTCCTGCAACTGAGTGAGATAACCCTCTTTTTCGAGGTCCTTCGCTACAGAACTCACCGCTTGCTTCGAAATTGATAAGCTCCTGGCGAGACCGCTGATCGTCTGGTCCTGGATAGAAACCAGCAACCGGAGATGCGAAAGTTTGAAGTGATCATAGCCGCGCTCATGCAAGCCCTGCAGCAAACGCTGATCAAGCTGGCGTTTAAGATGCGATACCATACCTGCCAGGTCCTTAACACCTGATCTTTTGTGGTCGGATTTATCCATACGATGATACATTTATGTGTGTCTTGTGTAAAAAAGGAGGCTACCAGCTTCCCCTCTGTTTGATTTTGATTATTCGACTCCTTTCGTGTTGTAGTCGAATACCTAACAAAAAAATTTTACCGTTTGATCCCGTTTGAGAGAACATCGAGAATTATTTCCAGACGATCGCCCATTTTCTTAATTCGGTTATCTTCCAAAAGCCCCATTTCAATGCCCCGGAATGCACTCAGCATGATGTATGTAAGATCGTCAAGGTCCTCATCATCAACACGTTTGAACTCGTCATGAGCCATTCCAAACGCCAGCACTCCGCGCAGCAACTCCATTTCGCGGACCTCGTAACGTTTTTTAAGACTTTTAATCAATTGCGGATTATCGGCAATCTCACCGAAAACAATCCCGTAAAGACTTACCTTCTGGCTCAAAGCCTTGATTTTGGTAGACGAAAAGGCCTTTAGCTTGGCTTCTGCCGTCGGAGCCCGCTCCACTGCCGCCTTTACCTGGCTGAAAGTCTCCTCCATATCCTCCTGGACTACAGCGTCGAAGATCTCATCCTTGTTGGCATAATAGTAATAGAGGGAGCTTTTGCCTTTACCGGCTGCCCGGGCAATTTCCTCCATCGTCGTCTTAATAAGGCCATAGCGCTGAAAAAGGCCCCTTGCGGCGCGAATTACTTCAGCTCGTATCGCTTCATCCTTTGTCATTGTGCTGAGCATGTGCCCGTTGTTTTGGTATTTTCGACGTTTTTGGTCCGGCGGTCTAAAAATAGACAAATAAAGTTGTCAGAACAACACCGCTTTCAATGACACCCAGTCATACCAGGATGGGCAAAATTAGCGTAGATATAGCACCACCGTTGCCTTGACTTCCGATTCCGGTCACCGTGTCCCTCCCGAGTACTCGGGATCGGGATCCCTAAATCCTAGCAATCCTAATCAGATTTACTTATCTTGAATAAGAGGCGGTGGCACGTTAATAGTACAATAGCCCTCAGGTTGAGCAACTGTGGGTATCTATAGTAGTTAAGGGAAATCCAAACCTTTTGGCGTTATATATGAAAGCTAGTCTCGATCGGAAAATCTTACTGGGTTTTGGCGCAGGAGCTCTCGTACTCCTCGTTGTACTCGTCATATCGTTTCGCAATAGCGAACGCGTGCTTGAAACAAGCCAATGGGTAACCCATACCCATGAAGTACTGTACGAGCTGGAGCAGATGCGCATTAATGCCATCGAAAGCGAAACAGGCGTACGCGGTTTTATAATAACCGGAAACGACGACTACCTCACACCATACGACAAAGCGAGGGCAACGTTGTCGGATCACCTGCGGAACATGAAAGAGCTCACCAAAGACAATGTCCGGCAGCAGGATAACAGCAGGATCATGGAGGGGCTCATAAACACGCAATACAAACACCTGGAGCAATGCATTGCAACGCGCAGGCAGAGCGCCGAAGCCGCTATGGCATTGATAAGCTCTGGTGAAAGCCGACGCATCCTCAACCGCATACGCGACGAGCTTGACAAGGCGACCAATATCGAAGAAACCTTATTGGCGGAACGCAGGATCGCAAGCGACGCCGATGCACACAACTTCACGACGATATTCAGCGTGCTTATCGCCTCTATACTCGCCGTCCTTGCGGGCGTATACATCATCATCCGCACCAATCTGCGCGCGCTGCGTCAGGCCGAAAAGGAGGCTGCCGACAAGAACTGGAGTCTCACCGGCACCACAGAGCTCGCAAAGGTTATGCAGGGAAATAAAAGTATACCCGAGCTTACACAATCTATTATCAACCATATCGCGCCGTACGTACAGGCGCAAGCCGGCATACTGTACATGGCCCAGGAGCGAAGCCCGATGCTTCACCCAACGGCATTCTTCTCCGCGGGAAGAAATCGGATTGCAGCTACAGGCCTTGCCTTTAACGAAGGCCTCGTAGGACAGGCCGCCGCAGAAAAACGTATGATCATCCTGCGCCACATCGCCGATCACACCTTTACCATCAAAACAGGGTTTGGCGATATCATGCCGCACAGCGTGTTGGCCGTACCCCTGGTATTCGAGTCGCATGTTACAGGCGTACTCGAGCTGGCTTCGCTCAAGGCATTTTCGGAGCAACAGCAACTATACCTCACCGTGATAGCCGATAATGTTGCCATCGCCCTGACCTCGTCCATAGCCAGACAAAAAACAAAAGAGCTTCTGGAAGAAACCCAACGACAGTCCGAAGAGCTGGAAGCTCAGCAGGAAGAGCTGCGCATGACCAATGAAGAGCTTTTCGCAAAAACCGATATGCTCGAAAAATCGGAAGCTGAGCTCAAAATACAACAGGAAGAGCTTCAGCAAACCAACGACTCGCTCGAAGAAAAAGCTCACCTGCTCAACGCGCAAAAAGATATCCTGCAAAATGCCAAGACAGAGATCGAAAGCAAAGCCCAACTGCTGGAACGTACCGGTCGCTACAAATCGGAGTTCCTGGCCAACATGTCGCACGAGCTGCGCACACCGCTGAACAGCATACTCATCCTGGCACAACTCCTCGCTGAAAATAAGAACAACATCCTGGGTACGCGCGAAGTGGAATTCGCCCGCAACATACACAACTCCGGCTCGGACCTCCTCAACCTTATCAACGAAATACTTGACCTCTCTAAAATAGAAGCTGGCAAAGTACAGCTGGAGATTGGCGATGTGCCCCTTGAAAAGGTGTTTACCAATCTGTCGTCTACCTTTAGGGAACTGGCCGCCAATAAAGGAATACACTTCGCCATAGATATCGATGACGAGCTGATACCCGACACCATATCTACAGACCAGCAGAGGCTCGAGCAGGTGCTCAAAAATTTATTGTCGAACGCATTCAAATTTACTCCCAAGGACGGACAGGTAACGCTCTCGATAGGCGCTGCACCCGGCGCAGGAAGTATGCTTGCCTTTGCCGTAACCGACACCGGGATAGGTATACCGAAAGATAAACAGGACCTGATCTTCGAAGCATTCCAGCAGGTAGATGGCTCTACCAAACGTAAATACGGCGGCACCGGCCTCGGGCTCTCAATCAGCCGCGAACTGGCGCAGGTTCTCGGCGGCGCGCTGACCGTGGAAAGCGAGGCAGGCCAGGGCAGCACATTCACCCTATACCTGCCCGTAGTGTTTGAAACCACGGATGAAATCGCCGTTCCAGAAAAACACCATGAACAGCGGATAAGCACAACAGCAACCGCGCAACCGCGAAAACGTACAATCGAAAAGTATACTCCACCCGCGGCCATCGAGGAGCCTGCCGAAACTGAAACCAACGACGACCGCGACAAAATCAATGAAAAACAATGGCTCATGCTGATCCTGGAAGACGACGATAAATTCGCTCATATATTGCTGGACTTCATACATGAACGCAACCACCAGGGTATCATCGTACGCCAGGGCAATATGGGAATCAGCTTCGCCCGCCATTACAAACCACAAGCGATACTCCTCGACATGAATCTGCCCGTAATGGACGGCGCCGAAATATTGCGGCAGCTCAAACGTGATCCTGAGCTGCGACACATACCCGTACAGATCATCTCATCATACGACCGCGAAAAGGAAGGGCTCGATCTCGGCGCATTCAGCTACATAAAAAAACCGGTATCCATGCCGCAGCTCCGCGAAGCCTTTGAAAAAGTAGAGCTCTTCATCGCCCGCAAAACAAAAAACCTGTTGATCGTAGAAGATAACGAAGAGCAGAACCGTGCGATATGCGAACTCATAACAGACGGCAACGACGACATAAAATCCTTCCAGGCACACTCCGCTAAAGAAGCGTATGATATCCTCACCCGGGAGCCGATAGACTGTATCATCGTAGACCTCGGCCTCCCGGATGTGTCAGACTACGAGCTGTTGGAGAAGATCAAGGCAAACGAAAAATTCCACAGCATCCCCATAATAGTATACACCGGCAAAGACCTGGAAAAGAAAGACACCGCACGGCTTCATAAGCTGGCCGACACCGTCGTATTGAAAACGGTAAACTCTCACGAACGCCTGCTGGACGAAACAACTCTCTTCCTGCATCGTCCCGAGGCCAAACTCGCACAACGACAGAAAGACATCATCCGCAAGCTGCACAACAGTCACGATGTGCTGCGCAATAGAAAAATAATGATCGTAGACGACGATATCAGAAACATCTATTCCCTCACAAACGCCCTGGAAGAACACGGGCTTATCTGTGTCACGGCCGAGAATGGAAAAGACGCGCTCGAGCGCCTGGCAGAAACACAGAACGTCGACCTCATTCTCATGGATGTCATGATGCCCGAAATGGACGGCTACGAAGCCACCACGGAGATCCGAAAACAGGAGGCCTACCGTAAGCTCCCCATCATCGCGCTGACCGCAAAAGCCATGAAGGGCGATAAGGAAAAATGCCTGGCCGCCGGCATGTCTGACTATGTATCGAAACCTGTCAATATAGAACAACTCCTGGCGCTGATGCGTGTGTGGATACCCTCGTGATGAACATGCTGCCACTTATCGACCCGGATCAGTATACATTCCTTCTCGACTCTGTACAGCAGAAGTACGGTTACGATTTTCGCGAATATGCAGAGTCGTCTGTAAAACGACGCGTAGCATACTTTATGGAAACGTATGCCATCCGAAGCGTGGCCGATCTCACACGTTCCATACTGAACGACGACCGCCTCTTTGACGCATTCTTGCAAACCGTTTCGGTAACCGTGACCGAAATGTTTCGCAATCCATCCTTTTTTCATTCGCTTCGCACACACATAATACCCAGGCTGGCAACCTACCCCGTCATCAAAATATGGATAGCCGGATGCGCCACCGGTCAGGAAGTATACTCCACAGCCATAATACTCGAAGAAGAAAAGCTGCTTGACCGTGCCATCATATATGCCACAGACATAAATCAGCATTCATTGCACGTGGCAGAAACCGGCCTGTATCAAAAACGAAACCTCGAGAAATACAACAGAAACTATCACGAAGCCGGCGGAAAACACGAACTTGCAAAGTATTATACCATTATCGGCGATACGGTACAATTCCAGAATGAACTTAAACGAAATATTGTGTTCTTTTTTCATAATCTGGTTGCCGATCAGTCGTTTAATGAATTCCAGCTCATCATCTGTCGCAATGTATTGATGTATTTCAACACCGACCTGCAGAACAAAGTCGTAGATCTCTTCTGCGAAAGCCTCTGCCCCTTCGGATTCCTCGGCCTTGGAGATAAAGAGTCGCTGTTGCTCAACAAAAAACCGCTGTGCCTCGAGGAAACCGACAAAAGAGAAAAACTATACCGTAAAATCAAATGATTGTTCACCCTATGATTAGAAAAGAGACCATACTGATCATTGATGACAAACCAGCGAATATATACGCACTGGAAAGCCTTCTCGAAAAAGAAGATCGCTCTTTTCTGCATGCCACTAATGGTAAAGACGGACTGAAGATCGCCCTCAATCACGATGTCGAGCTGATCATCCTCGATGTGCAGATGCCCGACATGGACGGCTTTGAAGTAGCCCAGATCCTGAAATCCAACAAACGAACCAAAGATATACCCATCATATTCGCAACCGCCGAAATGGGCGACCGTCAGTTTATGATGAAAGGCTTTGAAGAAGGAGCTGTGGATTACCTGGCCAAACCATTAGACCCCGAGGTCACAAAAGCCAAAGTATCCGTATTGCTCAAAATACAAATGCAGAAGCGTGAGCTCGTAGAGAAGAATGCATCCCTCGAAAAAGCTGCGCTCCTCATCAACAACTCACCGGACATTATCGGTATAATCGATCCGAACACACTGTTCTTCGAAGAAGTAAACCAGGCTTTCACCAAAACCCTGGGTTACTCGCTGGACGAAGCGAAACGTACACCGTTTACCACATTCCTGGACCCCACAGCCAAGCCGCTCATCCACGACCTGAGCCAGAATCCACAACAAAGCCTCTTGTTCGAAACTCGGGCCTATACAAAAGATAATACCGAAAGATGGCTCCAGTGGAACGGTATCATAAAAGACGGCAAATGGTTTATAAACGCCCGTGACATCACCCAGCATAAAACCGTAGCAGGCCAGATCAAACAACTGAACGACGAGCTGCAGCGCAACCTGGTACAGCTTGAGCTCACAAACAAAGAGCTCGAGTCGTTCTCATATTCCGTATCGCACGATCTCCGCGCACCCGTGCGGTCACTCAACGGATATTCCAAGATCTTACAGGAAGACTACAACGACAAGCTGGACGACGAAGGCAGACGGCTGTTACAGATCATCCAGAACAACGCCGACAAGATGGGCCAGCTTATAGACGACCTGCTGTCCTTCTCCAAGCTCGGTAAAAAAGAGATCGTCAAAACCGAGATCAATACCGACAAGATGGTCGATAACATCCTCACCGATATCTCCATCAATACACCCCATAAGGCAAACGTTGTACGCACAGAGCTGGCGCACACCTATGCTGACTTTTCTCTGCTCACACAGGTATGGATAAACCTATTGGCGAACGCCATCAAATACTCATCCAAAAAAGCAGATCCTAAAGTAGAGGTAGGCTCATACCAAACTGACGACGAAACGATATTCTACGTACGCGACAACGGTGCCGGTTTCAGCATGGACTATGCACACAAGCTGTTCGGCGTATTCCAGCGCCTCCACAAAGCATCCGATTTCGAAGGCACCGGCGTAGGCCTCGCCATCGTACACCGCATCATCGTAAAACACGGCGGCCGTGTCTGGGCCGAAGGCAAAGAAAACGAAGGTGCCACCTTCTACTTCGCCCTCCCCAGTCGTCCCTAAAATCTTCGCACTCCGCACGCGCACTGATTGCCCACTCCTTCACATAGACTTCTCTTAACATTATGGTAACATAAATCCCCCATCAGTTCACAATCTTTGCCCAATGATCTGTAAAGCCGCCGGCATACTCGCCAGCATCATCGTGTTGCTTATCGGTCCGCACGCCGTCTCAGCCCAGGCTGACCCAGAAACACCGCAGGCACACGTAAACCAGCTGAACAACCAGGCCCGCAAGCGCTTGTTCGCGCAGCCTGACTCCGCATTTTTCTACGCTTCGCGGGCATTACTGCTGGCCGACAGGCAGGGCTACGAAACAGGAATTGCCGATAGCCACGACGTCATCGGTACGGTGTTCTTCCATCAGGGCGTCTACTCGCAAGCGTTGGATCATCTGCTCAAAGCCGGCGACATCTTCAAAACACAGCACAATCAGGAAAAGCTCGCCGCCAATCTTAACCAGCAGGGACTTGTATACTATAATATCCGCCAACCCAAGCTGGCACGGGTACAACACGAACAAGCCCTCTCCTTGTATACAACAGTGGGGTTAAAGAACGGCATCGCCTATTCGCTGGGCTGCCTCGGCCGACTCTATGAAAAACAACACCTGTACGACACCGCGCTGCAATACCAGCAGAAAGCACAGGCCTTCTACGAAGAGCTGAAAGACCTGCAGGGCCTTGCAACAATATTGGAAAACATCGGTAGTATCTACGAGGACCGCGAAGACTTTACAAAGGCCCGCGAGTACTTTCAACGCTCCCTGGCTTTGAATGAAGTTACCGGAGACAGCCTCCTGATGATCGTCAACCTCAACAATCTCGGCGACAGCTATCGCAAAACAGGCTACTACGAGCAAGCCATTGCCTATACCGGCAAAGCTCTCGCAATGGCCAGCCGCCTGAAAGACCGCGACCAGGTAAGCAGCGCCTACAAAGACCTCGGCAAAACCTATAACCTCAATCATCAATACGCCCTGGCATACGAGAATCTCGAAAACGGCCGAATGATCTATGAGGAAATGTTCGCCCAGGACGCCGCCAAACAATTGGCCCTGCTGCAAACACTATTCGAAACAGAACGCCAGAACAATGCGATACGCCATCTCGAAAATGCCCGTAAACTCGACACCTTTATAAAGATCGCCCTGCTGGCTGGCATCAGCCTTATTCTCGTTCTGGCAGCTGCCATAATAAGCCGGCAGCGGCTCAAGATCCGCCGCGATAAGGAAGAGAGCGAACGTACGCACGAAGTGTACGAAGCGCAAAACAAGCTGATGCAGGCCGAGCTGGAAAATACCTATCTCCGCGAGCAGAAATTACAGCAGGAGTTGGAGTCACACGCCCAATCCCTCACTTCGCACACGCTCCACATCATGGAGAAGAACAAAATGCTGGAGGATATACAGGCCAAACTGGCAGATTCATTAAAAGAAGACCTCCAGGAACAGCGCAAAAAGATCAAAACTTTGCTGAAACGGATAGACCATAGCTTTACTCACGATAAGGATTGGGACGATTTCCGTAATATATTCGAGCAGGTTCACCATGACTTTTTCGATAAGCTAAACCAACGTTCATCCGATCTCACACCGGCCGATATCCGCCTGGCGGCGTTGTTCCGTCTCAATATGACCTCAAAAGACATGGCTACCGTGCTCGGAATTTCACAGGACAGCCTCCGGATAGCCCGATATCGACTGCGGAAAAAACTCGACCTCCCCACAGGCGAAAACCTAGGTCATTATCTCCATACGTTGTGAGTAATGATTACTTAATATACAGTTAACAATTATTATATCACTGTATATCAAATACTTAAAACACTATTGTCGATTTTTGTTGCTGTTCTGATAACGCTGCTGCTGCTCTTTTGTTAATGCATTTTGGTTGATCTGAGGGGGCATTCTCACCCAACTTTACATCGTCGGTCCCGTCAGGTTCGAAAGACCTCGCAATTCCCCGATACCTCCCCTGCTCCGGTTCTAACCTTCCGGCGAAACAAGGGTGAATCAAGTTAAAGAACCGAAAGATCAATACTACATGAAGCAAACTGCATCCGCTATCCTGCTCCTATCCGGCCTGCTGGCCGCAGCCTGCCAACCTGGCAAAGCTCCTGAACAAGCCCACGCCGCCACGATAGACTCGGCACACGCCGTCCCGACAGCAGCCGCGACCACGTTACCAGCCGCCGAAACACTTAAACCTGTGATCGTAACCGAACCGGTTATTTACGATACCGACGACCCGGCAATCTGGATAAATCCCGCCGACCACAGCAAAAGCATGCTGATCGGCACCGATAAAGACGAGAACGGAAGCCTGTACGCATACGACCTCACCGGCAAGATCCTGAAAGATAAAATCGTACACGGCCTCAAACGCCCCAACAACGTAGACATCGCCTACGGTCTGCATCTCAGTGGCAAGGCCACTGACATCGCCGTGGTAACTGAACGCAACACGCACAAGCTTCGTGTATTCAGCCTGCCCGACCTCAAACCCATAGATGGCGGCGGAATAGAAGTATTCCAGAACGAAACAGCCGACGGCACACGCGACCTCATGGGCATCGCGCTCTATACACAACCGGAAACAAATAAGATATATGCGATCGTAGGCCGTAAAACCGGTCCTACCGAAGGCAGCTACCTGTGGCAATATGAACTGGCAGACAATGGCAAGGGCATCGTAACCGGCACCTGCGTACGCAAGTTTGGCAAGTACAGCGGTCTGAAAGAAATAGAATCCATCGCCGTAGACAACGAGCTCGGCTATGTGTACTACTCTGACGAAGGCTCCGGCGTACGCAAATACTACGCAGACCCTAAACGCGGCAACGAAGAGCTCGCTTGGTTCGCCCGCACCGGCTTCTCCGCAGACCACGAAGGTATCTCGATATACAAGATCAATGACGGTACCGGTTACATCCTGGTATCGGACCAGGGCGCAAACCGCTTCCACATCTTCACACGTGAAGGAACACCCGGCCATCCCCACGAGCACAGGCTCGTAAAGATCGTGAACATGTCTACCATGGAAAGCGATGGCTCTGACATAACCAGTGTCGCGCTCAACGACCAGTTCAGGGCTGGCCTCTTTGTAGCAATGTCTACCGACAAAACATTCCAGTTCTATCGCTGGGAAGACATTGCCGGCAAAGACCTCGTCATCGCTCCTAACGGCAATCCCGCAAAATAACATCATGAAGCCTGCAGTTATACTCATACTCCTGGTTCAGCTCATCGCCGGCAGCGCAGTGGCCGCCACGTTGCGTGGCAAGGTGAAAGACAATTACCAGGAACCGCTCACCGGCGCGCACATCATCGTACAGGGACAGAACCTGTACGCAGTGGCGGGCCTGGATGGCTCGTTCCAGATCCAGAACGTAAAGCCCGGCAGCTACCACGTAGTGATCTCGTTCATCGGCTATCAGACACATGACCGCGAGATCATCGTAAACGCTAACGAAGAAATAGTACAACTACAGATAGAGTTGCTGCAGGATGTGAGTCAACTGACGGAAGTGACCGTTTCAGCTATGGCCGAAGGCGGCTCTGATGCCGAAGCACGTATTCTGGAAAAGAATGCTCCACAAGTAGTAAACTTACTTTCGGCAAAGGCAATTTCCCTTTTGCCTGACGTCTCCGTTGCCAACCTGGTACAGCGCATGTCGGGCCTTACCGTTCAGCGCAACAGCAACGGCGATCCTCAGTACGCCATCGTACGGGGCATGGACAAACGTTATAGCTACACACTGGTAAACGGCCTGAAGATCCCAAGCCCCGATAATAAAAATCGCTATGTACCGCTCGACATCTTTCCCGCCAATATGTTGGAAAGATTGGAAGTATATAAAAGCTTGACGGCCGACATGGAAGGCGATGCCATCGGTGGCGCAGTCAACATGGTAATGAAAAGCGCGCCCGAGCACTATGAAATGAAAATCGATTTCCAAACAGGATATAACTATGTCAATACCCTGTATGAATTTGATCATTACAACAAATCACAGATCTCAGGCCAATCACCACGTCAGATGTATGGCACCGGCTACGCCGCGCAGACAAACGAATTCACAAAGAAAAATCTGGAAGTAAAAAGCGGTAAACCGATCCCGGACCTGATCGGCTCGCTATCCATTGGCAATCGTTTTTTCAATAACAAATTAGGAGTGCTGGTCGGCGGCAGTTTCCAAAATTCATATCGCGCTACGAAGAGCGTTTGGTTCGACTATGATGTCGACCCCTACGGTACGGATCTCCCCCAACTCGCTTCACTACAGGAAAGACACTACTCCATTCAGCAAATGCGTGGAGCCGCGCATGCACGACTGGATTATAAATTCAATGACAGGAATGAGATAAAATTCTACACCGGGTATTATTCATTGAACAATAATGAGACACGCCAGATCAAAGAAACATCACTGAAGCTCGGTTACAATTCACCTCAGGGAGATGCCACACTCGGATACAGCACCCGTACTAAAACTACGGATCAGGGTATCTTCACATCGTCGCTGCAGGGCAACCATAAACTGTTTGAGCCGCTGACGCTGGCGTGGTCCGCTGTGTATTCCAGTGCATCCAACGATGAGCCTGACAACGCCAGGTTTACCCGCAGCAGTACGATGACCAATTTTAAAGAGGCCCCCCAGGGAGCCGAAGGCCTCACACGCCAGTGGCAGGACAACACGGATACAGATCTGACCGGCTATCTCAACCTGACCTTCCAGCCCCGGTCGTGGGGAAAAAGCCTGGTGAAGACCGGAGGTATGATGCGCCATAAAGACCGCGACAGTAATTATGATATCTACTACTTTGAGCCAAACCCAACGCAGCAATTTCAGGGAGAAAGCTGGAACACAGTCAGCGACGTTACCTGGTCTTTAACAAATCCACTCGGTGCTGCAAGTGATGCCCTGAATTATAAAGCACACGAAAACATCAACGCAGCATATGTTCTTGGAAAATTGGATGTAGAAAAATGGGAGATAAACGCCGGTGTGCGCGTAGAGAATACAGATCAGGGATATGCGCTGAAAAATCCAGTGGGAGGCATAACGTCAGACAGTACCCAGCATTACACCGACGTGCTGCCGAGCTTTATGGCGAAGTACAGGATCACGCCGATAATGAACCTGCGCTTCAGCTATTACAAGAGCCTTTCACGTCCAGGCTTTTTCGAGATCGTTCCGTACATCTATCCGGATGATGGCTATCCTGAGCACGGAAATCCCGGACTCAAACGTGTAAAAGCGCAAAACGTAGACCTACGCCTCGAAATCTTTCCGAATGTAACAGATCAGATATTAGTGGGTGCATTCTATAAAAACATCAGCGACCCCATCGAATACACCGTAACAAAATGGGGCATCGCCAACGAAAATGTTTTGCAACCCAACAATTTTGGCACCGCGCATAACATGGGCGTGGAAGTCGACTTCACACATTACTTCAACAAGTTCGGAATCCGTGCCAACTACACGTACACACACTCAAAGATCACTACTACCAAACAACTTCCTGGCCCGGTTGATCCCAACGATCTATCGAAAGGATATACTACATATTTTGTAGACCAAACGCGCGCCTTGCAGGGACAGGCTACCCACATCGGAAACCTGTCATTATTGTACAAAGACCTTGACCAAGGCTGGGAGTCGCAGATCTCACTGGTATACACCGGTGAAAAGCTGGAAGCTATATCACCTTACCTGGACAACGACCTCTACAGCAAACCCGTCGTCATCCTCGATTTCTCCCTGGAGAAAAGAGTATCGAATACCGTTAATGTATTTATCAAGGCAACGAACCTGTTGAACTCGGCCTATCAAATGTATATCAAGAGAGGGGTGTTCCAACAAAACAATCAATACCCTTATCAAAACGATCCGCAAAACAAAACGTTAACGCGCAGGGATGAATACTACCAGTCGTTCCGCGCAGGGATCCGCATCAACCTGAGCAAAAACTAAATCCATCAAACAATTACTTAATAAAACAAAAAACATGAAAAAACTATTAAGCAGACTAGCAGCCGTCGCCTTCATGGGCATGGTGATCATTCTGGCCAGCTGTAGCAGCGATGATGATGACGCAAAACCCAAACCGGTAGTAACCCCCACATCAACATCACTGACGCTCATCCAGGACACCACCGGAACTTTTGACGCAGGTATCTCGGCAGCTGCTGGTATCAAAGACATTACAGTTACAATAGATAAAGCCACCCTAGGAACGGTGGAGATCACCAACACAACAGATCTCGTTGGTAAAACGGTAGGCACTGCGAACTTCAAATTCACCTCAACATTTACATTGGGAACGGGCACCATCACCATCACCGTAACGGACAATGCTTCTCAGGTATCAACCGCTACGATAGCACTGACTGTTACAGATCATCCTCCTATAGAGATCGCCGGCCTCCTGGGAACATCAGGTACAAAAGAATACCAAATCACCGCCCCTACAACATGGGGGCCTCACCTTACCTATCACGTTACCAGCAACGTGTTCGTGCAGGCTACAGGTTCGCTGACTATTCTGGAAGGAACAACGGTAATTGTAGACGGAAAATACTCCTTCACCGTAAGAGGAAATTTCTACGCGTATGGTACAAAAACCGACTCAGTCGTATTTACAGTACCGACAACACAACGTACCAAAGCAAACATATTCGCAGGTCTGTGGGGAGGCGTTTTGTCATCTAACACCAACGGTACCGCTACGTACGCGGCCAAGGAAATGGTGGTACAATACACACGCATGGAATACACAGGTATGCTTGGCCAGGCATGGCAGGATATCGTGAAGCTCGGCGAATTGGCCGATACCAATACCCCCGGATATGCACTGTTCTTCAATAACCCTGACGGAACTTGCGTGGTCCAGAATTCAACATTCGCTTATTCCACTGACGTTGCCGTACAGGTAGATCAGGGGCATATACTGATCAGCAACAATACGTTCATCCTGAATGGAAAAGCCGGAGGCGAAGCAATTAACACGAAAGTGGGAACCTTTGGCGACGTTGCTTACAACCTGTTCTATAAAACAGCCACAAACGGCGTGAAGTTTAACGCAAAAGGTGCATCATCAGAGCTGCATATATACAACAACACAGCCGTTGAATGCGGATGGAGACAAACATCTCACTCGGATCACGGTGGTTCGTTCAATGCTGAGCAAGGGGCTAAAGGTATGTTATACAACAACCTCATCGTAAACTGTACGCGTGGTGTACGCTTCTCTAATGGTAAAATAGCCGACGTGGCTCACCTGTCGGATGGATATAACTATCATTACATCAGCTTCGCCGGCCCGGTTGGCACAGGTAACACTGCCTTTACTCCAGAATTCTATCCCGCCGACGGATTTATCGTTCTCGGCAACGGTAAAACCGGCCCTGCTGTAGACTCAACATTTGAAACAGCGCACGATGTTCCCGCTCCTGTATATACAAACAAGATCTATGATCCCGCTGCAACAGTAGCCGCAGCTAAAGATCCGATGTTTGTAAACTTCAATGCAGCCGCATTCACCAGCGCCCTTGCTTTACAGGATGAAGAGCCGGCAAATGAAAATTTCCCTGCTGCTTTTGACTTCCACCTTAAATCAGGTTCGCCTGCTCTGACTGGAGGCAAAACAAATTTCAGCGTCTATAACACAACCGCGCTGACTGCCGGCGGAAAGACATACGCTTCACCAGCACCGTCAGCATATATCGGAGCGTTCTCCACAAATTAATCTCTGAGGAGACAAAAGATTTACTTTTTGTTTCATGTTTTAGAGGGCCGTCACTGAGTAATCGGGACGGCTTTCTTACTTTACAATCATACCTCCAGGATCAGCACGATCGCATTGGCCGAAAGAGCTTCAAGCTCAACCGCACCGGTATGATGCAGCACAAGGGAGTCGCGCGATTCAAGCAGGCGGTCTTGTATCTCGAAGACGCCTTCGATAACACAAGCAAAAACCTGCTTGTCCGGATTCTTCGCCATATAGTGACCTTTATGGCGCCCTTCGAATTTACCGATGTATCCGTATGGCCCTTCGTGATAAGACGTGATCAGAAAGGGCTGCAGCTGGTTATGCCCATGCTCCAGGTCAAACGCTGTTTCATTTACAATCCCTTCGGAAGAAGTTACGCGCACACGTATCTGAAGATAATTAATGAGTTCTGACCCATACGGATTAAAGAACTCGAAAGTTTCATGCCTTCCGGCAAAAAAGGTATAAGCTTGCCCTATCTCAACGGTACCCTGTGCCCGGCCACGCCTGTACCCTACTCCGCCTACGATCGGCAGCAACACCACCAGGCAATCTTCAGCAACAGTATAGGAAAGACTATGACCTCCGCCAAGCGTATCGTCATTGAACACCAGCAGGTTTCCCGTGGGCTCACGATGCGGCTGGGCATAGCCGCCAAAATTGAACGTATGGAAGCTGCGGTATGCCGCATCCTGCGAGCAGCCCCGTTGGGTTGCCAGGTACATGGTGGCCTCGGTTTGTGATAGCATATTAACGCCGGGTTCGTTCTTTCTACGTGGGTATTAGGAATTTACCAAAATCTCCTAAAACAACAACGGAGTGGCCCAGGTATTTTTTTCATCCCAGACCAAAGTTTAACCAGCAGTATGCTATGCGTTGACATTGATCGTATGCGTAAGCACGTAACCGTCGGTAATGTTGCCGGTAACGACAGCCATCTCCGAACTCAACGAATCCGCAAAAACATTATCGCTGGCATTGACGTATCCTGCTTTCCCCTGGTATAATAATTTGTAGCCGTCGTATAAACCGTATCGCAAACATCCGTTGGGAATGCGATCTGCGTTACCAGCAACGACTTGCCCGTAGCATCATAAATGTGCACATGAATGTGCGGTGCCCGCGACGAATACCAACCTGGGAATATCGACGTAAACCCCGCCAGCCCGTTACCATCCGTATCCTGCCTGCCCCGCAGAAAATGCACCGAAGTATAATTGGAGCTCTGCATCGAAGTACCACCGTACTCTGAATAGTTGCCGTCTTTATCACAATGCCAGATGTCTACCATGGCCCCCACCAGCGCCGCACAGTTTCTGTTCTTGTTCTGAATCGTAATGCGGATACTCAGCGGCACGCCGGTCCGGTCGGAACGGATATCTACCATCTCCAGGGTCGACGGGCTCCTGGTAGGAAATGGACCTTCGGTTTCGGAGGGCGTCGTAACACAGGTGCCGGAAGAATCGTCGTCATCACTCGTAGTCACCCCGTTATGCGATGCGTCAGGATCGTTATCGCTGCTACAGGCGCTCATTAGCGGTAGAACAAGACCAAACCCCAGGCGTTTTAAAAATTGCTTCCGTTCCATAATTGAAATTGCGTTGTGATTATCCGATGTTTACAAACCGGGAATAGTCCCGGCACAGCCATGACAGAAACGCACCAATATCAGAAGCTTTGACACACTCAGACTATTCTTTGAGACTACGTCAGGCATTGTGACGACCAAAGCCCTGAAACCCCAATAACGAAACAACGATGAGCGAGCACTTACACCAGAACAAGGTATTCGAAAAGGTAACATATTCCCATAAAGAGATAAAAAACCGCGAGTTTGAAAGCTGCACCTTCCAGCAGTGCGAATTATCGGAAAGCAATTTCATCGGGTGCAGGTTCATCGATTGCACATTCACCTCCTGTAACTTAACCATGCTCAAGCTGCAGCGCTGCACGATGAGCAACGCGCTGTTTCGCGATTCCAAAGTATTGGGCGTAAACTTCAGCACCTGCGAAGAATCGCTGTTCAGCGTGCGCTTCGAAGGATGCATCGCAGATTATGCATCGTTCATGAACAAGAAGATGGCCAAAACCATCTTCCGCCAAACATCGCTCAAGCAGGTCAACTTTGCCAACGCAGTACTCACACAAGCGGTCTTCGACGGATGCGATCTGTCCGAAGCATTATTCAATCGCACACAACTTAACGAAGCAGATTTCAGAACCGCCCGCAACTATATAATCGATCCCGAAAACAACCCCATCCGCAAAGCGAAATTCTCAACCTACGGTCTCCCCGGCCTCCTGATCAAATACAACCTCCACATCGAATAACAAAAAAACTTACCCTTTCCCCTTAATCATCTTCAATCCATCGATCCACCGCGTAATCTCCTTCAACATACCATGAGTAGCCTTCTCCGTGATCTCGTTCGGCGTAAGCTTACCGTCATGTATTACATGCTCAAAGAAAGGAATGTTCACCATGTCGGGCAGCGGCACCATACGGAAGGCAGAAAGATCGCCCTTCAGCGAGTTGGCAGCGCGCGTACCGGCCGATACACCGCCGTAGCTCACAATGCCCGCAACCTTGTAAGACCATTCATGCACCAGGTACTCCAGCGCATTACGTAGCGGCGCAGGGTAATTGTAGTCGTATTCCGCCGTAACAAAAACAAAGGCATCCGCTTCATCAATCTTGGCGCTCCACTTCCTGGTGTGCTCGTGCTCATACTTCCGCAGACGTGGATGATGAAACTCATCCATCATCGGCAGCTTGATCTCGCCAAGATCGAGCACCTCAACATCAAAACCACCGAATTGTTTAGCCGCTTCAGCCACCCAGGCCGCTACAATCGGTCCTTTGCGGCTCGGCCGCACTGTAGAGCTAATAATCTTAAGAGTATACATAGGTTATAGTTCAGTTACAGTATTGATCTAGAGGATACGGTAGTTACGATATTCCCACAACCGGCGACCGGTGAGCTTTTCTACAAAAGCCTTGAACCGCTCTTTAAAAGAAAGGCGGTTCCGCGACATATCGTGAGCAAACTTCCAGTTCATAACGGCAATGCGCTTCTGCATCACAGCAGGATGAGTCCCCGTAAACTTCCGGAGCGCATCAATACCCGAATAATCGAACGATTCTACATCCGCCACATTCTTCTCCATCCATTGGTCGTCATGCCAGTATTTGTTAAACGACATTTGCTTGCCCTGCATGGCCTTAGGCTCCTTCACCCAGCCATAATGATACACACTCGCCGGTATGCGCTTCACATGCAATTTCTCATTAGGCTGCTTGCGAAACCCTTGCGCGTCGCGATAAGAGAAAATATTCTTGTCGTTACGGATAATGCGTATCTCCCGGCGATACCAACGCGACGACTCCCCTACATAATCGTACGAACCATAGAAATGCGCATAGTCAAACAACAGCCCCTCTACACGACGATCGTCTTTATAAGACTCCATCGCCTTGCGTATAGCGCCGTGATACTGCTCATGCACAACCTCGTCACCCTGAATGTAGAAAGCCCAATCCGAATCCGGCGCAATCGCCGCAAAGGCCTTATCCGTCTCCACAGCCAGCACCCGCCCGCCCTCGCGCAGCGAATCGTCCCACACAGTCTCGATAATCCGGATCTTCGGAGAACCAATCGACCGGATCAGACCAAGCGTATCGTCGTCCGACTTACCCACCGCCACCACAACCTCATCACAAACCGGCAAAATAGACTGAATAGCCTCCAAAATAGGGTAATCATACCGGATCGCATTCCGGATAAACGTAAATCCACTTACTTTCATGACGTCTCGTTTACGCACCCCAAAGGGATGCCGTACAGGTTAAGGGAATCAAAGGTATTTTAATATACCACATCCCACAACCCCAGCAGCAGCTTTGTGCGTGCCTCGCCCACACTGTGACTTCACTCCCACACCCACTCATCCTCGCTCTCGCACTCCGCACTCACGCTGATTCACCCTGGCAGCGCTTTTTAAATATTTGATATTCGTAAGAAATTCTTTGTTCCTACTATAAGTCAGGAAGATTCACAATGCCAATTTTGATAACCTGTAAACACAGCAAAATAGAATTTTTCGGTACTATAAAACAAACACGGTATGACAACTGAACAACAACAAACGCTCACGTACACAATCGGAGGCGGGCTTACAGTAAACCGCCTGGGCTATGGTGGCATGCAACTTACAGGCACCGGTGTATTCGGAGATGTGAACGACCGCGAGAATGCTAAAAAAGTACTCCAGCGCGCAGTATCACTCGGCGTCAATTTCATCGACACCGCGGAAGCATACGGACCAAAAACCAACGAAACACTCATAGCAGACGCCCTTCACCCCTATAAAAAAGACCTGGTGATAGCCACAAAAGGCGGCTTCTTACGCCCTGGGCCAAATCAATGGGTACCCAATGGCACACCCGAATTCCTGCGCGAAAACATCGACGGCAGCCTCAAACGCCTCAAGGTAGAGCAGATCGACCTCTGGCAGCTTCACCGCTTCGATCCCAACGTACCGGTGGAAGAATCACTCAAACCCGTGGCCGAAGCCGTAAAAGCCGGCAAGATCCGCCACGTAGGACTTTCAGAAGTAGACGTGGACCAGATTGAGCGCGCGGAGAAAGTATTACCCATCGTATCGGTACAAAACCTGTACAACCTCGGCAACCGCCAATGGGAGGCTGTCCTGGATTACACAGCCAAACGCAACATAGCGTTTATACCCTGGTTCCCGCTGGCATCAGGTCCCGAAAAAATGGCAGGCAAGATCAAAGAAGTAGCTGCCAAACATAACGCCACAACCGCACAGATCGCGCTGGCCTGGCTGCTGAAGCGGTCGCCCAATATATTATTGATACCGGGTACAAGCTCGGTCGGGCACCTCGAAGAAAACATGAGGGCCGCCGATATTGAATTGACAGACGAAGAATTCAATCAGTTGGCAGGCTAACCCTCAAAGGTCCTGAATAACGAAGGGTCGGTTATAATAGCCGACCCTTTATTATTATATGTATTACCGAAGCAGCTCATTTAAACCTCCACAGCACGCAACCACTCCACAGCCGCAGCCAGATCATCAAAAACACGCATCTGGATGCGAAGCGCCGTAGCACGTGGCAGGATCGATTCCACAACGATCGCATTGAAGTAATTCGTAGGCCTCACAAGCGCTATAGCCCGAAAACCGCGTTCTATGGCACGCGGAAGAAAATTATACTGAATATAGCTCTGATCCTCCTTACCGATCAGCGTCATCTCCTTGATATCGGCCAGCACCTTATGCGCCCGGTTATCAATCAGCACCTTTAACATATACTCCGTCCCCTCCCGAAACTCCCCCTGCGTGGAGTACCCATACCAATCCATACGCACAAAGCCCTCAGCGGCATCGTAATAAATATTATAAGCCTTTTCCACCTCTCTACGGTTCATAGTTTATTTAAAATGTGCACTCATCATAATACCGTCCGCTCTCGCACTCGCACTGATTCCCCCTCACGCACACGCGCACACAGATTCTGTATTTCCTCCTCGCACACCACACTCACACGGACTCCATCGCCGTTCGTATAGCAAAACATGTTGTACGTCAAATCCGGAGTGCAAACGCTTTCGGTTCTCGGCAAATATCGTAACTTCCAAAAGTCTTCCAAATCGTTATAACATATGTCATCATCTTCTACATCCCGCAGAAACTTTCTCAAAAAAACCCTCGGCACCGCAGTATTGGCGGGAGCCGCTCCAACAGCATGGGCAAATGCACGGCAAGCCATAGAGCTTACAGCCCCAACCCTGCCAAAACGTAAATACGCCGCTAACGACCAGGTAAACGTCGCCGTAATCGGCATGGGTATCATGGGCTTTAACAACACCGAAACCACGGTAAAAATACCCGGCGTAAAACTTATCGGCGCGTGCGACCTTTACACCGGCCGCCTGGCCAGGGCACGCGAAGTATACGGCAAAGACCTGTTCACCACAGGCCACTACCAGGAAATACTCGACCGCAAAGACATCGACGCCGTAATCGTAGCCACAACAGACCACTGGCACGACCGCATCACCATCGAGGCGCTCAACAAAGGCAAACATGTCTATTGCGAAAAGCCCATGGTACACAAGCTCGAAGAAGGAGCCGCCGTAATTGCCGCACAGAAAAAAGCAGGCAAGGTCGTACAGATCGGCAGCCAGCGCGCCAGCTCGATCGCCACACTGAAAGCCAAAGAACTTTACGAAGCCGGCGTGATCGGCAAGCTCATCATGATCGAAAGCTGGATGGACCGCCACAGCGCGAGCGGCGCCTGGCAATACTCCATCCCAACCGACGCCAGCAAAACCACAATAGATTGGGATACCTTTCTCGGCGATGCCCCAAAAGTACCTTACGATCCCACACGATTCTTCCGTTGGCGCAACTACCAGGATTATGGCACAGGCGTAGCAGGCGATCTCTTTGTACACCTCTTCACAGCACTGCATACCGTAACCAGTTCCAATGGCCCCGATAGGATCTACGCATCAGGCGGCCTGCGCTATTGGAAAGACGGCCGCGATGTACCCGATGTTATACTCGGTGTATACGATTATCCCGAGACCGCGCAACACCCCGCCTTCAACCTGCAAATGCGCGTGAACTTCGTAGACGGTAGCGAAGACGGCGAAGGTCTCCGCTTTATCGGTACCGATGGAGTAATCGTATTGGGCTGGGGATCAGTAAAAGTCATCCGCCACAAGCTGGACCCCACGCCGGGATACGGTGGTTGGGACTCATTCAACACCTTCACCGACGCACAGCAGAAAGAATATGAAACCTGGTATAAAGCCAAATATCCGGGCAATAAACCCACGATGGGCGATTCCGACATGGAGTTCAAAGTGCCAAAAGAATACAGCGCAAATATAGATCACCACTCCAGCTTCTATGCTGGTATCCGCGAAGGCAAACCCATAAAAGAAGATGCGCTATTCGGCATGCGCGCCGCTGGCCCCGCGCTCGGCAGCAACAAGAGCCTCTTCGAAAAGAAAATAATAATGTGGGACCCCGTAAATGCCAAACTGATATAATGTAAAGAGGTCCCCTGAAACATCAGGGGACCTCTTCATTTATAATGGATTATAGAATCCTCTCGCTCAGAAAGACTTCCTCACAGTAACCCCAAGGTTTCGTGGGTCACCAAGACGGGTAGCGCCAAAGTCGTAAGCATAGCTGATGTAACGCTTGTTACCAATGTTGCGCATCCAGAACATAACATCGAAGGAATGCCATGTAAATCCTGCCCGGGTATTGAACAAAGCATACGAAGACTGACGGATAGTATTCGCCAGGTTATAATAAGTCTCACCAAAGTACATCCACTCGCCACGGGCTACAACACGTAACGACTTGGTCAGCGGGTAGCTATACTGAACAGCAAGCATGGAAGTCGCAGAAGGCGTAAACAATTGTTTGTTCCCCTTATAGCTCACCACACCCGCTTCACCATCGTCCTGGGTAACGGCCACGTTCAGCTCGTCATAGGTAGCATCGGTAACGCCAAGGGCGTAATCCACCTGCAGGCCATTTATCGGCGTGGCAGTAACCTCCAGTTCTACACCCTTGCTGGTAAGCTTTCCGGCGTTACGGGTAACAGTCCACGCCTGGGGCAAAATCAACGATGGCACTTGCACATCAGTTACCTTCACAAAGAAGGCTGAGAAGTTTACATTGATACGGTTTTCGAGGAAGCTGTTCTTCACACCGATCTCGAAGTTATTGCTGTACTCCGGCTTATACGAATACAGCGGTGGCTGAGTAGGATCGCCCGAATATTGTGTAAGACCACCCGTGCGGAAACCACGACTGTACACGGCATACGCATGGTGCCGCTCATTAAGGTGATACGTAAGACCCGCTTTGGGCGAGAACGCACTGTAAGACACAGTTCCCGAAGTATCCGCTTGCATCGGGAACGCCGGGCCATCGCCTTCCTGGTAATCGCCGGCCACATTCAGCTTGCGATGCTCATAATCATACCGGACACCTGCCGTAACATCCAATTGCTCCGCGATGCTATAAGTAGCCTGACCATAGAACGCGATACCGCGGTTCTTACCGGTAGAGGTCGTGATCATAGCCGAATTAGGCGCCGCGCCATAAAGGTCGCCATTGGCGCCGAACTGCGTAGCCTGCTTCACCGGGTTATCCTGGTAATACATATAAGTACCCGCTGTCCATTTAAAAGGAGATGCGGTAGATGCCGGCGAAGAGAATTTGAACTCCTGGGTATATACCTGCACGCGGTTCCAGTCATGACCATAGTTATTGGCAATATTCACAATATCCAGCGGCGAGAAATCCCCATCGATCGGAGTTTCATAATAGCGATAGTTGGACTGATACGTCGTAAGCGAGCTGAAGTTCAAACCTGAACCGCTGTGGTTGATAGCGAGAGAGCCGTTTAAAATATTATCAACAAGAGTCGTGCTCGTATTCTGATTAACTTCAAAAGGATGCTCCAGCGCTTCCTCTGGCGACCCGGCCAGGGTGAACGAGCCATCATTACGATGCGCATGATTCTTCACGTTAGCCGTAACAGACCACGCCGGATTTACCAGCCACGTAAGATAGTAGTTGCCGGTAAAGCTGTGTTTCTTGTCGAAGTCGGTATTGTTAAAAGTATTGGTATAGAAACCATTCATACGATCATACATACCGGCTACGCCCAGGAAGAGCTTGTTCTTCACCAACGGCGTACGCACGCCGATAGAGTAGCGCTGCTGACCATAGTTACCCACGCTCGCCTCGGCAAAACCATTGGTAACATTCGTCGGCTTGCGGGTAATGATGTTGATAACACCACCCATCGCATTGCGGCCATACAAAGTGCCCTGCGGGCCACGCAGCACCTCTATACGCTCCACGTCGAACAGCGGGGCTATATAAGTATCGAGGCCAAACTGGTTCACACCGTCTATATAAGTAGCCACCGCCGGATCATACGAAGTAGTAGCGATACCACGCACCGAAGTCACATTCCGGTTGTCACCGGGATTCGAAGAATACAGGTTAGGAGTTATACCGGCAATATCCTTCGTGTTCCAGATCCGGTATTCACTGATCTTCCGCGACGACAGCGCACTTATACTGAACGGCACCCGCTGCAGATCTTCCTCCTCCTTCTGCGCCGTAACAACAATATTATCAAGAGCAACCGCCTCTTCATCGAGCACGATCGTCGAAGCATCGCCACCTGCCTGGGTAACATCTACCGTTCTCTCACGACCGGTATAACCTATCGCCGTAACATAAACAGTATATTTCCCCGGCTTCACCGGCAGAGAGAAAAACCCGTCAGCATCAGTAACGGTCCCAAGGTTGGTATTGAGGATCCGCACAAAAGCACCTTCAATAGCGTTGCCGGAAGCACCCGCCACCTTGCCGCGCAACGCAGCAGCCTCTTGCGCCATAAGCGAGGGCCCATAAAGCCCCAGAAAAACGATCAGGATCAATCGGTAAATAACCTTCATAACATCGATAAATGTGAATTAAACAGTTAAAATTTCGCCCAAACAAACGATAACATCCGCACATAAACAACCCACCCCGGAAAAAACAACAAACCGATCCACCAACAGGCCTCTCACACGCCAGAGTCCTTCGCTCTCGCTCTCACACTCACGCTGCCCTGATACCGGCGTCACCGCTCCTTCAAAACAGCGAAACCTTATATCGGGTATTCCCTCCCAACCTCACCCCCGCCGAATCCCTACCCGAAAAGCCCCCGCCGGATTATCCCGTATCAATTGGTCAACCTCCCCTACAGTCATTCCCCGCCGCTTCAACTCCGGTATCAACTTCACAAACAACGTCGTATACCCCCGCAATGTCCCCCCGCCTGCCTTC
>Ga0247764_1000115_pt1 | contig 29102 bp, 13 predicted proteins | sample UWRJL051202B4_FD_179932 | JGI IMG/M metagenome (GOLD analysis project Ga0247764, IMG submission 179932) | Plant litter microbial communities from Arlington Agricultural Research Station in Wisconsin, United States - UWRJ-L051-202B-4 | ecosystem: Environmental > Terrestrial > Plant litter >...
ACGCACATGATGCTCCCGAATAACGTATTGGGTACTGTCCAGATATGCTTTTGCCCGCTTCGGTTGGTTCAGCTTTATGTAAACCCAACCCAGGCTGAGATAGGTCTCGATCTCGTTCTCCGTTTCCGAAGTGCGTTTTATAAAGGCCAGGTCCAATTGGTAATAGTAGAGACTGCTGTCGTACTGTTTGTTCTTATAGCTGATGTTCCCCATGTTGCCGTAAAGGATCCCTATCCAGGCAGTGTCATGGCTGCTCTCCGCAATAGCAAAGGCGCGTTTGTAATACTCCATCGCCTTCCGGTAGTTGTTATTGTCCTCGTTCATAATGAGGGCAATGCCGTTGTAGCAGTTGATGATCGTACGACGATCAAGAGAGTCGCCACCTACAGTTAACGACTTGTCATAATACTCACGGGCTTCGCGAAAGTTCCCGGCCTTGTGGTGAATGATGGCCACTTCGAAATAGCTGATCGCCTGCGCAACACCCTTGCCCTGCTCCTCATAAAGACTTGCGCTTTCCAGGAAGAACACAATGGCTTTGTCCATATCCCCGTTGGCAAACATAGTTCCAGCCCACCGGTACACATCAGGAAGTACCTCACCTCGATAGTCCTTACCCCGGGCAATAGCAACAATATCCTCCATGTGCTCATAGCCCAGGGTAACCTTATCCTCTCTCGAGGCGGCGATCATATGCTGAAAGATGGAGTCGAATGCATGAGCCGTCTCAGCTTGTTTCAAAGCCTCCAGGTATGACGGAAGAGTTTGTGAATGGCCAAAGCCGCTGAGGAGAAGAAAAAAGAAGATAAAGATTAAAAAACGCATGGATCTGAGCAGACCGGCGGTACTAACCACTACAGTGTCGTTTATGGAATTTCCTTAAAGATAACAGAACTTCAGGGAATCGACAACACGCCAGAATTGCGACCGGCGATGATTAACGCAGCACAAGCCAGAAAATGGTCGGTCCGTTGATCACTAAAATAATATTCTCCCTTTTACCCGTAACACCTACCAGAAATGCCGTGCTGCAAACACCGCAAATGATTTATTAATAAAAACGTAACAGCGTTACCGTTATACACTACCGCACAGCCGTAACCAATCAGGGATAAAAGATCCTCCCGTTCCACGAATATTCAGCCCCTCGCAGAATAGTGATCTTCAGCATCAACCACACCGCTAGGCCTATAGCAAACACCAGCAGGATCCAACCGCCGTTCCGCGAACGCCGCACCATGAGATAAAGTAATACGACACCCAGCGACAACGCCGCAAAAAGCATCCATACAACAATGTCACCCGACCCATTCCCGAACGTAATCTTATCGGCAACAGGCCCCAGCAAAAAAGCGCTCCCTACAAAGGCAAGGTATACAGACAAGACCCGTCTCACAAAATTCTCCCTGCGCTCCGGGCCACTATTATACATCATCACCCACGCAAGATACATCCTCTCCCACAAATGAAAAAAGCCTGCCCGGAAGAACTCCGCAGCAGGCCCCATCTCCACACGCGAACGCGTCTCTTAAAATAGCCCACGCACAGAATGTCGTGGCCCTCTATGAATCTGATTGGCTCCGTTATAAGTTTTTATTCTCCCATTGATCGACAGGCATTTAAATGCATTCATCCTGTAAATCCTCAAATCCATTAATCCTGTTCCGACAGTTTCTCTAACACAGCCTCCGTCGTAGTCTTAATACCACTATGCACCGTATCGTTCTGTTGCTCAAAGATCACAATCTCGTTCTTACCCTTCACCAACCAGCACCCGGGAACGTACAGCGTTTGCTGCGGCCCTACTTTCCAGTACCGGCCCAGGTTATGGCCGTTCACAAACACGATCCCTTTACCCCAGTCCTTGAGATCCAGAAACGTGTCGCCAGTATCGGCAAGATCGAAAGAGCCTTTGTACAGCGCCGGCGTACCAGCCTTAGGAGCCGCAGCCGTTGCAGGGATCGCCGGAACCTGGTCCATCGGCAAACGATACATCTCCCAGCTGCCGCTGATCTCGAAGTCATTGATCCGCACAGGCGAGATAATGCCTTTAGTATTGTGCACGATCTCCGCGCCGTAATTGATGCGACCCATGTTCTCAACCAGGATGTCCAGGCGTCCGTTGAAAGGAATCTCCACATCGAGCTTGTATTGATTGTTCATCCGGTTGAGCTCACCTGCCTTCTTGCCGTTAACATACACCAACGCATAATCACGCAGGCCTTCAACGGTCAGGGTACCCTGTATAGGCTGATTGAACCTCCGGCTGTATAACACATAACCATGTCCCTGGCCAAGCGCTTCGAACGACAGGGGCTGATCACCGGTTACGGCCTTGACATTCTTCTTCCAGTCAAAAAGGCTTATGCTCTTATCCAGGCGTATCTCCGGTGTCGATATCACCGGAATAGCCGCAGGCACTTCGGGCAGGGTGTATTTCACATACTTCTTCATCAGCTCGCGAAGAGCCGTAAACTTAGGCGTCACACCACCCCATTCGTTAACAGGCGCGTCATAGTCGTAGCTGGTGATATCCGGCTGGATATCATGCTCGTCATTATAGTTCGCACCCGACGTAAAGCCGAAGTTCGTACCGCCGTGCACCATATAGAAGTTGAAGTGAACACCGTTTTGCAGATAGGTTTCGGTTTGCTTTGCTGTTTCAGCCGCATTGATGCGGGTAAAATTCTCACCCCAGTGATCCAGCCACCCCGGATAGAACTCAGCCACCATATAAGGGCCTTTGTTATCGTGATATTGATTGACCGCCTTCTTGAGATTATCTACATTACCCTCACCGTTGGCAGTAGGCAACGCGCCGGGCAAAGACCCGCCATTGAACAGCCACGTACCGTCTGACGTAAAGAACGGTCCTTCCAGGCCAGCTTCTTTCAGATAACTGTAAATGGTCTCACTATAGCGCCGGTGCTCCTCCAGCGGAATATCCTTGCGCTGTGCCACATAAGACCCGAACTCGTTCTCAGCCTGCACCATGATAATGGGACCACCCTGACTGATCTGTAAACCCTTAACTTGTTCAGCAAGCTTATTGATATACACACGGCAGGAATCCAGGAAAGGCTTGTTATTGGTACGGATCACCAGGTCAGGATTGTTTTGCAACCACCACGGATAGCCGCCGAACTCCCACTCCGCGCATGCATAAGGCCCGGGACGGAGAATAACAAAAAGGCCTTCCTCCTGCGCAGTACGGATGTACTCAGCCAGGTTATGGTTACCGGTAGTAAAGTCCCAAACACCGGGAGCCGTATTGTGATAGTTCCAGAACACGTAGGTAGCCACAGTATTGAGGCCCATCGCACGCATCATCTTGAAACGGTGGCGCCAGTATTCCCTGGGCACACGCGGATAGTGCATTTCGCCCGAATGGATCTGAACAGCCTTGCCGTCGTATAAGAATTGTCCATCCTTCACCGCAAAGGTGTGAGTCTTTTTCTTTTGTGCATGTACCTGCATCGTTGCAAGCACGATCAACAAAACTACCGGTAATCGCTTCATCCCTTCTTTGTCATCTTGGTTTTATTAAGTCCACCTTACAGCGAACTGCTGATTAACTGCGTCTGATGCTGTTTAGTAAACAGCCACGTTCGAAATAACCGGACAGGCGCGCGACCCAGTAATAGATACCCTCACTTTATCCGTCGATACATTATCAAGCTTCACAATACGCTTGTAACCTACAGTTGTTTCCTCAGCCACTTTCGTCCATGCATTGTCTTTCCATACCTCGATAGTAAACGACTTCACACGCTGGCCAAGCTTGATATATTCCTGGATCACCACATACTTCACAGGCTTCACTCCACCAAGGTTGATATCGAGGCTTCCGGTAGTAACGGCATCGTCGGTAGACCAGTAAGTCTCCTTGTCACCGTCCGTGGCCTTGGCCGCGCCGTATTGCTCCGATTCACCGCGGAACGAAGAGGCAGTAGTCGGCACATTAGCAGCCAGGTTCGTTTTAAACTCGTTGTCGATCATCGCCTTCCAGCCTTTCAGAGCCGCAATGTCCAGGTCATTGATAAGACCTCGCTTATCCGGGGGAACGTTCAGCAGTAGTGTAGAGCCACGGCCAACCGAAGTAAGATAGATCTCGAACAAACGCTCCGGCGACTTCACAAGGCTGTCTTCCTTATCATGGTAGAACCATCCCGGACGGATAGATACATCTATCTCGGCAGGTATCCAGTGAGTGCCTCCTTCTGCGCCGGTATTCAGCAGGTTCTCGATGCCCGCTTTGCCGGCATGCAGCGTGTCCGGAGTGATCGTGTTCCAGTTAGTTTTCCCGGCTGTACCGTTTTCGTTGCCGCCCCAGCGTACACCCGGACCTGCATCGCTAAACAGAATAACGTTAGGCTCCATCTCACGTACCATATTCAAAGTAGTTGGCCAGTCGTAGTAGGTCTTACGGTCGATAGTGCGTTTCTCGTTAGCACCACCATAAAAACCATCACCGCCGTTGGCGCCATCAAACCACATTTCAAATACCGGACCATAGCTGGTGAACAACTCCTTAAGCTGATTGCGATAGTACGTGATATACTCCGGCTTGCCGTAGTCCGCACGGTTGCGGTCCCAGGGAGAGAGATATATACCGAACTTCACACCATGGCGTTTGCAGGCCTCTGATACTTCTTTAACAATATCGCCTTTACCGTCTTTGTACGGGCTGTTCTTGATAGAGTGCTCCGTGTATTGTGTGGGCCAGAGACAGAAACCATCGTGGTGCTTGCACGTCAGAATAATTGTCTTGAAGCCCGCCTCTTTCAGCGTGGTAACCCATTGATCGGCATCGAGATTGGTAGGATTGAAGATAGACTCCTTTTCATTACCGTAACCCCACTCGAGGCCTGTGAATGTATTGGTAGTAAAGTGCACAAAGGCATTTGTCTCCATCTCATGCCATTCGAGCTGTGCTGCGCTGGGCACGGGAAGAACCGCCGCCGGTGCCGGCACTTCCTTCTTGCTACAAGCCATCGCTGCGAGCAGGATTGCTGTACTTACTGCTGTGGACCGTAATTTCATGTGTCTGTTTTATTTACTTATCCGAATCAAAACTCCGCCTACATAACGACAGCCGTTTCGATTTCTACTCTGCTTTATTTGTTAATGATCTGTTAGCAAAAACTATTGTATCGTTTTAGCCTTCCCTTCGGACACGCTGTACACACCAGGCTTGTCATTGTTACGCGATACCACCAGTCGTCTGGCTCCCTGCGCAAAGCGCATAACAGCCGCCCCGCGTATGTCGCCCGATAACCACAGCGGTGTTTGCGGCGCATATACGGAAGCCTCACCAGCCGTAAACCGCAGCAAGGTCCCGAAGGACGCATCACTACGGCCCAGCTGCACGCGGTAAGGATAGAAATTACCCGCCACCAACACCTCCGTCGCACCATCGCCATCGAAGTCATCAACCACGAAAGCATTTACACGAGACGCCTGCGCCATCGCTGGCAGCGGCTTCATGATAAACGTACCACTACCCGTATTCTCAAACCACACAGATTCCAGCGTGGTAACTTCAGCAACGTATGCTTTCTTCCGCATGTCATTATCGAGAATGTCCTCGATACCCGCCTTGCCATAATCATCGTACTTCACAAACTTCTTGCGCAATGGCGTTACCTGCTCCAGCAGCTCGTCGCGACTTGGCAGCGGATAGCTCTTACCCTGAATATAATAGCAAAGTATAGGATCGGTCTGGCCATCAGCGTTCATATCAAGCGCATAGCATTGCATCGGCTCCTTCTGCGAAGCCTTCATTTGCAGATTGGTGCCGGCGTTACCCGCCAGTATATCCGCATCGCCATCACCATCGGCATCGGTTACCGCCACAGCGCTCCACCAACCGCTGTAAGGTTGTAAGCCAGCCGCTTCGGTATCGTTGCGAAAGCTCTTGCCCTGCTCGTTGATAAACAGCTTTACAGGCATCCACTCACCCGCCACTACAAGATCTTCCCAACCATCAGCATTGACATCGGCCCAGGCAGCCGACGACACCATGCCTGCCTTATTGAGCTCTTTACTAAGCGTCGCCGTAACATCGGTAAATTTAATAACCCCGCTCCGGGTATCATTCCGAAGCACGTAGCTCTTCGGAACAAAAGGATAATATTGCGGCACTAAACGCCCGCCTACAAACAGGTCCTTATCGCCATCATGATCATAGTCCGCAGCCACCACCACACTGCCGCTGGTAGCTTCCTGCGGAATGGCCCCATGAGCACGGGTAAAGTTGCCTGTGCCGTCGTTGATGTAAAGGCGGTCCTGGTAAAACGGATCTTCCACCATAAACTCCGCGCCACCGCTTACTACATACAGATCGGGATCCTTATCCCCATCGGCATCGAAGAAACATGCACCGATATCTTCACTCATACGGTCGCCATCGCCGGGTTGGCTCACCGCCTTCTTAAAGGTGCCGTCGCCCTGACCGAAGAATAGCGCTCCGCTTTGCCCGGCAGCCCCGCCGAAATAAACATCGTCGTTACCATCGCCGTTCACATCACCTGTCGCTAACATCCCGCCCAGCCGTGAAAGCTGATAGGGCGCCAACCGTTGTACCTTAAAATCAATATAGTTGTTCTCGTGATGAGCAAAGTCTATCCCCGACTTCTCCGACACATCCAGTACGAGCGGCTCATGATACAAAGACTCCGCTTGCTTCCCTCCTGCTGATGCCTGCTCCTGGCTGATCTCCAGTAAAGCATTGGCCTTTACGTTCTGCAAGGTAGACACCGTCCCGTCCGCCCACTGAACAGATATCTCAGGGATCACAGCCGTCTTACCAGTCCCCATCGTAATAACAGGCTCTACCGACGACTGATAACCTCTTGTAAAATAGGCTTCCTGGTATAGAGTCTTATCTCCAAGCGACAAGCGTATCTGCGCACCGATGCCCAGCGTATTCGGCTTGCGACCGATGAGCTTGATCTTGACATAGTTGTTCTGTTGAATGGACTCCGAGTGATTCTGTAAAATAGAAACAGCGTCATCGCTGGTGTTAACCACAAGGTCAAGATCGCCATCATTATCGAAGTCGGCATATGCCGCTGCATTGTATACCGACTTCCGGCCAAGCCCCCACGCTTCAGTCTCGTTGGTAAAATGCGTACCGTCCACGTTGCGGAAAATGTACTTACTGAGCTTGGTAGACGACATCTGTTGAATAAGAGCCAGGTGGTTCACTTCCTGGTTGTTCTTACGGGCCTTCTGGGTCGCTTCGTCCATGGTATACTTCAGGAAGTCCATGTTGGTAAAGTCGCGCAGGTAGCCGTTGCTTACAAACAGGTCGCGCAAGCCATCGTTGTCGAAGTCCGCAAAAAGCGGCGCCCAGCTCCAGTCGGTGTTCGATACCCCGGCAAGCTGCCCAATCTCGCTGAAACGTGGCAGGCTGTCGGGAGCCATACCTCGGCTGATCTGCAACGTATTGCGCATATACTGATGATGGTAGCCGCTGTCTACGCCCAGCGTATGTTTGTCATAGTCGTCGGCCGCCTTCAGCATCTTCTGCCGGTAGTTGTCTTCCGGCAGCATATCCGCCACGAACAGGTCAGGCCAGCCGTCGTTGTTGATGTCCGCCAGGTCAGAACCCATGCCGAAACGTGACAGGTGTCCGAACAAAGTATGCGACACCTCGCGAAAAGTACCGTTGTGATTATTGATATAGCAGAAGTCCTGCTCTTCGTAGTCGTTGGTTACATATATATCGGGCCAGCCGTCACGGTTGATGTCACCGATAGAGGCGCTTAGCCCGAAATTGAGACCGCTGCCGTGTATGCCGGCTTCCGCGCTCACCTCGCTGTATTTATCCCCGTCGTTGCGATACAGCTTGTTGCCGAAGTACGGATGACGCAGGCTGCGCAGGTGTTTCACATTGAAGTAAGCCGAATAAAACATATTGGCGTGGTTCAGCAGGAACATGTCCAGGTCACCATCGCGGTCGTAGTCGAAAAAGTAAGCCTGAGTGGAGAAAGTGCCCGTCGCATCGAGGCCGTATGCTTTTGCCTTTTCTGTAAAGGTGGGAATGCCCCCTTTCTCACAGCCGTTGTTGATAAAGAGTTGATTGGCGCGGGGCTCATAGTCGCGCGTCACGGGTTTGTTGTAGCCTTCCCCGGGCGCATTGCCGGAGTAGCAAACATAAATGTCGAGCCAGCCGTCTCCATTGACGTCGGCCATCGTAACACCGGTCTTCCAGTCACGACGGCCGGCCGTATGCGATTGACCGGTAATGTCTTCAAATTTCCATTGACCCTTGTTGAGATAAAGGGCATTCAGAACAGTATTGCCGGAGAAGTAAATATCGGCCAGGCCATCGTTATTGATATCGCCCACCGCCACACCGGCGCCGTTATAAGTATACTCGTAGGTGAGAATGTTGGTTTGTTCGGTTTCCGTAACGGTATTGACGAACGTAATGCCCGTCTTTTCAGGTTGCATCTCGGTAAACTGCTGACGGCTTCCACACCGGTTTACCATAACAAGAGCACCGCAAACAAGAAGTACCGGAATCAGTGTCCGGCCGTACGATCGGATAATATGAGACATAACTGTAATATAATGAATGTCGATCAACTACGGATTTTCATAAAGCTTTTCAGTATTGATCCGGATACTCCACGATAGCCGGGAAAAATAATAGCGGAGGCACGAATGCCCCCGCTATAGGGCCTACATAGTTACCCAAACCAAACTATAGTCAGCCTATTTCTTAATACAAAGGATTCTGTGTCAGCACATCATGACTCTTGTTGATCTCTGTCGAAGGGATCGGCAAGAAGTACATCTTATCTAGCCAGCGGCGTTGCTCGTTCTTCCAGGTTACAGGAGCATAGGTGTACTGTAACGTGTTCCCGTTTTTCACTACCGACACGCCGTTAATCGCCTTACCAAGAACTTGGTCACCGATCTTCCAACGTCTCATATCAAAGAAGTAATGATCTTCGAGAAGAAGCTCAACACGACGTTCTCTTCTGTAACGGGTCACAAGGTCGGCACCTGACTCCGTCACATCCGGCATACCATATTTCGCACGGACTCTGTTAATAGCTGTACGAGCCTCTCCCTCTTCACCTAACGCAATCTGCGTTTCTGCATAGTTCAGATAAAACTCAGACAAGCGGAAGATAATCCAGGGATTGGTGTTAGCCTCCCCTGCTGCCTGGCTTTCGTCGATCCATTTGCGATAGTTGTATCCGGTTCTGGAAGCGTTACCACCTTTAGGACCAGAGTCCGAGTCCTTCCCTCCAGACCATATCTCGTAAGTGCCGTCTTTAAAAGGAGCATTTGCATACAAGATTGATGCATAAAAACGAGGATCGCGGCCTACATAAGGGTTTTGAGGATCGTATCCTGAAGTAGGATCAGCAGGTACTTTACCATTGGTCAATTCGTACTGATCAACAAGATCCTGTGTAGGCGTTGTTACACTCCAACCATCAGAACCTGCAGGGAATAGGATATAACCAAGGCCGTATCCCCAATGTCTGTTCACTGAAGAGAAATAGCGGCCAAGAATAACTTCCTGACTGTTATCGCCCTGGAACATAGCATTGTAAGCATCGCCGTTGCTTACCAGACTTACCGAAGTTAAATCCATAACCGCCTTGTTCGCATCACGAGCAGCGATCCATTTCTGTTGATCAGGAGCAGGCGTAAACAGCGGGCTGGCAATATATAGAAGTGTGCGTGCTTTCAGGGCCATTGCGGATTCGATAGACGCTCTTCCGAGCTGGTAGTCCTTGTTTGTAGTTGACACCAACTCCGTCATGGCTTGATTACATTCGCTCACAATAAAATTGGCCACTTCATCGGCACTATTACGCGCGATATCAAATGACGGATCAGATATATTGTAAGTATTTGTGATCAAGGGCACACCGCCATACCAACGCAATAGATCAAAATAAAGATACGCGCGGAGATAACGCATTTCCCCGGTCATTTGCTTCAGTGGAGCAGCATCAACTGAGGATGTCTCCGACTTTTCGAAGAAAAGATTTGTTTTGCGAATATCTGCAAAAGCACTTGTCCAAAGGTCATATGTTACTGCCTCGCCGTTATCCTTGTTGGTATTACCTTGAACGAAGGTACGTACGTTCGGATCCGCAGATCCATGCTGATTGTACGAGTTATCGGTAAGTGCATCCGTAAACCCGTCATCTATCTGAAAAGGATAACGCACGTTCCAATATACGCCGTTCACAAAGTTACGCATCAGCACTTCATTGTTAAAGACGTCTACGTCGCTATAACTATCCAACGGCTTCTTATCCAAAATATCGTCACAGCCAGCCATTGACAAAGCTGCCGCAATCATCGTTATATAAGTATATCTTGTGATCTTCATAACCAAACCCATTAAAGTGTTACGTTTAAACCAAAGTTAATGCTCTTGGTCTGCGGGAATTGCCAGCCTTCCACATCCGTGGTTTCAGGGTCGGGCAGCCCGTCTTTCTTGTATTTATCGAATGTCAACAAGTTGTAACCGTTCACATAGAAGCGTACATTTTCAAGACCAACTTTAGCAACCATCAGCTTTGGCAGGGTATAGCCTAGCTCAACATTCTTCAAACGAATAAAATTGACGCTACGCAACCAAAGTGTGCTTAACTGGTCAGTAGTGTTACCCTTGTTAAGCGCTGGCAGTGTACCGCCCTGGTTATCCTCAGCCCATGCATTTTTCAGGAAGTACTCCATACCATTCGCACCAGGTGAGAATGAGTAACGGAGGTAACGCACTGCAAGCGCTTGCCCTTGGAATAAAGCAGAGATGTCAAATCCTTTATATTGAGCACCCAGATTGATACCATATTGCATTTGCGGCACTCCGCTCCTGTCAATCCGGATTCTGTCTTTATTATCTACCAAACCATCGCCATTCACATCGCGATACAGCGGATCTCCCCGCTTAGGAGCATTATTATTAAAACCGAGGTGTGTACCATTTGCCAGGTCTGCGTCAGTCCGGTATATACCGACATAATCCAATGCAAGGTACGAGCCCAGAACATGACCTTCAGCTTTTTGATATGCTTCAGGCCATGAATTGCCTTCATCAGCAAAAATCATCTTACTGCGGGCATAGGTAAAATTGCCACCCACGCTATAGCTTACATCCCCTACTGTACTTCTGTAGGTTACAGCAGCTTCGATACCACGGTTATTTACCTTACGGATGTTTTCGTCCGGTAGATCCAAACCTGTGTACACCGGCACGGTTACGTTACGGGGTCCAAGGATATTGTTCCTTTTTTCAAAGAAGTAATCGATCTCGGCAGTCAACTTGTTGTTCAACAAACCTAAATCTAAACCGATATCGGTAGTGGTTTTAGTCTCCCAGGTAATATTAGGGTTGGCCGCCACTCCGGGATTCAGAATGTTTACGTTCTTTCCACCGATAACATATCCCCATCCCGGGTCAGCCACAGTAAATTTGTTCATGAACTGGAACGCATCAACACGGTCATTACCTAATTTACCCCAAGAACCACGCAGCTTCAGGTTGCTTATCGTAGCATTGTTTTTCAAGAAGTTCTCTTCTGACATTCTCCATCCCAATGACACACCAGGGAAGAAGCCCCAACGGCCATCGTCAGGAAAACGATATGAACCGTCATAACGGAAGTGGAATTGCGCCAGGTAGCGATCATTGTATGAGTAGCCAATGCGACCAAAGTAATTCTGTCTGGCTGTCTGGTAAGCTTTACCTGTATTCTGTGAATTGCCAGCATCAGCGCTACCAGCGAACAACTGATCAACCTGGGTCGATTCGTATCCTATCCGGCGAACAAAGGAAGTATCGGCATTTACTTCATTTTGCTCATAAGCAAGGAATCCCGAAATATCATGAAGACCAAAAGTTCTCGCATACTTAATTTTTGCATTCAGGGTAACTGAACGCTGGCTTTGATAATCCTGACGCAAGTAGTTCTGATCAAGAGCGACAGCATCGCCATGCTTTACAAGCGAACCATCCGCATCCTGAGAATAGTAGTTATACGACTGATACCATTGTTTTCCCGTTGTGTTGAAAATGTCAACGGCAGCAAAACCATCGACAGAAAGTCCTTCTACAAACGGAAGTTTGTATTCTGCAGTCAAAGTACCATTAAATACATCATTTTTCTGATTGCGATAGCCAGGGCCATCCACTACAGCCAAAGGATTGTAATTCTGATATCCGGATGTAGGAAATCCATTTATTGTAGCTGGCATTACAGGGACCGCACGAATGGTAGCCGAGTAAACGGTATTACCGTCAAACTGCAGCCAGTTGCGATTTTCTCTTCTACCTGCAAGCTGCAATCCGATCTTAAAGCGCTCTGAAACGTGGGCTTCAATATTAGAACGGAAGTTATACTGACGATATTCGGTTTTGTTATCGTTTCGAATCAAGCCGTTCTGATTTGCAGTACCTACCGACATGTAGTAAGTCACATTATCAGTCCCACCACTTAATGAAATATTGTGACGGCTTTGAAGTGAATACGACTTATAAACTTCATCATACCAATCAGTCGACTTCAACTCGCCACTTTGATAGCGACGAATAGAGTCCTCTGTTACATTAGTAACACCGAGGCGCATTAGGCTTCTGAGATATAGGGGAGCATCAGCCAGCTTAAGCTTGCGCGTGGGGCTTACAAAACCTTGATTGAAGGTGTAATTGATCTTAGGTGTTCCGTTCTTACCCTTTTTGGTCGTAATCAGGATAACACCGTTGGCAGCCTGCGCACCGTAGATCGCCGCAGAGGCATCCTTCAGTACGGTCATGCTTTCGATATCGTTAGGGTCGATACGCGAGATACCATCGCGATTAGCGATACCGTCCACAACAATAAGCGGCTGCGTATTGCCTGTGGTACCAACACCGCGAACAAGGATACGGGCATCGTCACGACCAGGCTCAGAGTTTGTCTGGTTCACAATAAGGCCAGGAACCCGGCCGGCAAGTGAGTTCGATACCGATATTGCCGAGCTTTTCATGATATCGGCATTGTTCACCTGAGAGATTGCTCCGGTAACGTCTTTCCGTTCTTGCGTACCGTAACCAACAACAACCACCTCATTCAGCGACATAATGTCTTCCGACATCATCTTATCAACAGTAGTCTGGTTGTTTACTGGAACTTCTTCGGTCGCATAACCGATAAAAGAAAATACGAGGATAACGTCCCCAGAAGGCACGTTGAGCTTATAAACACCGTCACCGTCGGTAGAAGTACCGATAGTAGTGCCTTTTACCATAACGCTTACGCCGGGAAGACCCGCTCCCGTAAAGTCAGTAACTTTACCGGTTACGGTGAAATCAACCGCCGTAGCAGCATTAATCGCAGAAAGAGCCACTGCAGGAGCCATTTCCATCTTCAGCGCGATCTGTTGACCGATCACCTTGTAGGAAACATCAGAGTGGAGGATCTGAGGAAGAACGTCGGAGAGTTTCTGGTCTTCAACGTGCAGCGTCACCTTACGGGCAGCCTCGATAAGCTTCGGGCTGTACGTAAACTTAACATCTGCTTCTTTGCTCAGCATAGAGAGCACATCCTGGATCTCCGTGTTCACCACATCGATGCTCACACGGCGGTCCAGAACATTCTGACCACGCGTTTCTACCGCGTTGGCCATCATTATCGTTACCGAAGTAATTAATATGTTCAGTAAGGTCACCCTCATAATGAACCAAAGTCCATTTTGAATGGATTTAAGATTATTCATAAATTGAAAAGTTTTTGTTTGACGAAGGCAAAAACGGTGCGCCCCTGATCCCTCAGGGGTTGCATGACGGGGTTGGTGATGGTCGCAACATCATCAGCCCTTTTTTTGTTTGGGATTTGTGGTCTGTAGCACTATCGCATAGGCAAATTAGTTTGGTTTAACACGCTTATGAGTTGTTTGGCTCTATTCTGTCTTTCAGCGGCATCCGTTTGCCGTAATAATGATCGTCGTCCCCTCTACCCGGTATTCAGCATCCAGCACGTGGCAAAGGATCTCCACCCGCTCGTACAAACCCTCCTCAGCCAGGTCCGTAGTGATCGTACAACCGTGCAGATCGTCTTTATCGAGCTGAATATCAACCCCGTAACTCTTTTCGAGCGCATCGAAGATCTCCGTTACAGACGCATTGGTATAAAACATCTTCAGAGAGGGCACTTTTTCTATGATTTGCGGCGCTTCAACCAGTTTCTTCGTCAGGCTGGCCTCCTGCTTATCGAACACCACCTCCTGGTTAGGAGTAAGAATGACATGTGACGCATCTGCCGTCGTAGTATTTTCGCTGCCCTTCTTGAAAACCGATACTTTTCCGCTTGTTACCGCTACACGCACTTCCTTGCCTTGACCATAAGCTTTCACACGGAAGCTGGTACCCAGTACACGCGTCACCACGTCGTCGGCATAAACCAGGAAAGGATGTTTCTCGTCGCGGAAGACATTAAAAAATGCCTCACCGGTAAGATAAACCTCACGTTGCGCTCCAAAATTTTCCGGATAACGCAAAGTGCTGCCCGGCTCGAGCGAAACCACGCTCCCATCAGCCAACGCAACTTTTTGCACAGCAGCCGATGTATTTTCTACTTCCAGCAAGCCATTCTGCCCCAGCAATTGTGTATTACTCCTGAAGTTACGGGAGATCAGCAGCACGCTTACCAACATAAAGGTCACAGCCGCCGCAATACCGCCCACGGTCTTCCAGAAGCGCTTACGATCAGATCCACCGGTTTGACGATCAACGCCAGCCCACAACTTCGCTTTCAGCCGTTCACGGGCAGCCACGTCAAGCCCATCACCATTCTGATCGGCACCCATGGCGCTGAACCATGCCTCCACCTGGAGCTTCTCGGCTTCCGTACAACGGCCTTCAACGTACCGTTCCAATACCTTATCAAAATCCGCAGGTGTCATAAAGCTGTTCTTAGCATTGCTTATTCACGTAGACACACAAGTCACATTTTACCGTAAAAGAAAATTCAATTATTTTCAAAAACCGCATTAGCAGCTTGAAAACAAAGAAAATAAAATAACAAACGGGAGGAAATGCCTGGCTCAGAAGAACCAGATACCGAACAGGGCGGTAACCATAAAATCCTTCAGGTGAAGGCGCAGCGTACGCATAGACTTGGTAAGATGATACTCGATAGCACGCTCCGAAAGATGGAGACTCTGTGCGATCTCAGGAACAGATCTGCCCTCAAGACGGTTAAGGCGAAAGATCTCCTGCGACTTCTCGGGTAATTCACCGATGGCCTTTTCGATGGCCTGATTCAATTCGTTATAGCTAACACTTTCTTCGGTGGTCTCGGCCGCCGAAGGTATAAAGGCCTGACAATAGGCCCAGTATTTTTCATGAGTGATCTTGGTACGGATCTGATTGATAACCCGCTTACGCACAGCCCCGAAGAGATAATGCGAAAGGTTACCGATAAGCAATGTATTGCACTTGGTCCACAGTGTCGCAAAGAGCTCCTGCACCACTTCCTCAGCTTCCTCCCGCGACTTGAGCCGCGTATAAGCAATAGCATAAAGAGGATTCCAGTACCTGTTGAAGATCTCCTGAAAAGCAGCCCTATCACCCTGCTGAAGCAGGTAGATAAGTTGTTCATCGGTATAACCAGAGATGTTCATTGCTTGTTCAGATAGACCTTACGAGCCGTAATTTTAGGGCAATTAGAGAAAACTTTTCTTTAAATGTATGTTTTTTTATTACAAATACCTCACAATAAGGTAGTTGTTCTGCATGACGATCATATTACAACGTAGTATTACGCCACAAAATGAAATGACTTCAACCCGTTGCGAGATCGGAACACGGCAACGGTATCGGTAGGGGTTTTGATAATACAGTGTTTAAATGATTCAAGGCGCACTGACATCCCACGTAGAGGACCCATCTCCTGCAATCAGATAAACCAAATAGTCAACAGCAAGCCTTTACTCAAGAGCGTGCAAGGTATAAATAAAAACAAGTGTTACCGTGACAATTATTTTAAATTCCTTACATGAACCCTTACTTTCCCGACATGAAACAACGTATCGCCAGGCTCACACTTGTAGTCCGAGACTATGACGAGGCCATCAGGTTCTACACAGAAAAGCTTTCCTTCCAGCTCATTGAAGATACACGCCTGAGCGAAGAGAAACGCTGGGTAATCATCGCGCCACCCGGATCCACTGAATGCAGCCTGCTCTTAGCAAAGGCAGCCACAGAAACCCAGATAGCCAGTATCGGCAATCAAACCGGCGGCCGCGTATTCCTCTTCCTATTCACCGACGATTTCAAACGCGACTACCATACCATGACCACTAACGGAGTTCACTTCACAAACACACCCCGCGAAGAAGCCTACGGAACAGTAGCCGTCTTCGAAGACCTCTACGGCAATCTCTGGGACTTGATCCAGCCTGCAGACGACGTAATACATTAAAGAGAACAGTCTTTAATTACTCATACGCTATTATAACAAGGCAACTATCTTCTATTCCTGATTCAAGTATTCAGATTTCTAACGATTGGTTCATTACACGAAAAAAGGCCCGCTAGTCCCCGGGCCTTTTTTCAGGATATCTTACCCCTTAATCAAACTTTGCAGAAATATAATATCATCTGCACTTAAATCCTTCGACTCAAAAAATACAACTCTTCCGCTTTTAAGAATAAATTTTGATAGTTTAAAACTACTTATCGCTATCGATACTGACTGCAAGTCACTGAGAACAGACTTATTCTTTCGTAATACTCCATTCACAATTACTACTTGCTTATATACATCCACAGATATATAATTACAAAACACCGAACGAATAACAAGAACTAACGAAAAAAAATTACCAGCAACGCAATTACATTAAAAATCCCACTCTCGCCGCGACGATATGAATAAAAGGTGTATAAACCGGAAAGAACCAGATAAAATATATAAGGAAAAAGCGCTGTTTTCTTTCTTCTGATTTGTTTCATATAACTTTTCCGCGTCTGCTGATATTTTTCAAAAAAACCAATCCTTCACTCACTAATACTTTTAAGGTACTGTTCTTACATAATCAACTTTAACTGGCGCAAGTATTCCGAAGGCCTCCGAAGGGCCACTTGCCGTGCCGAGCAACTCTCAGTGGTGCCCATTATGCCGATTTCTCACGACTGCACTCAACAAAGTTGAAACCCCACGCTGCATTTCAACTTCACACACCCACCAAATAAACAACAATATGCACGCGATCAAAAAACTGGCACAAGTCTTCTATTCTCTATGAGATGTTATCCAAGCTCTATCGAGAGCTTTGTTAGTATAATTTAACAAAAGCTCCCTATCCCCTGCTAAGGCACGTCTAATCAAAAGTCCGTTATCCGTATCTTGCTTATATTCAACACCATTGCAATCTAATGCAATACTAAGATCTTGATAAAAGACGACGCTATCTTTGAGTCGAGGAGTTTTATAAGAATCACCGTCAAAGACGATTGGCTGAAACTTGATATAAGTATTTTGATAAATACAAAAACTGGAACCAATAACAATTATCGCAGCGATTAGGCACATTATTCTCTTTTTGATTTTCACTTCTGATCCAATTAACATCAACACATTATTGCCGCCTTACTTAGCTTTTATCCCTCGCTTTAACGTATAGCCAGTTTTTTTTTCATCAGGGCCATTGTCAACTGCAACACCTTCACATCTATCCTTTTCCGTTTTTTAGTCTCAACATTTGACCCCCTGGATAAATTATTTCGAAAGTATAGTTTCGCTTATAGTCGAGAGGATCAAACTTCCTTTTATACACCTTTTTATTCAAGTTATAGATCTTAAGAATTAAATAGTCTTGTTTTAACCAACGCTTATCAAAGGGTAGGCTGTAATTGTAAACTTGCCGTCCACGTTTATTGTCTTCGTAGTAATCAAAAGACAACGTAAGAGAGTCAGTACCAGAATATCTATCGTTATAATTCCATTTCTCAAAAATTAATCGTCCCGGGTAATACAGTGCATCAAACATATTTCCCTCGGTATCCGATATCTTAATATTTGCGATAGACCCCACTGCCAACTGTTCATCGATAACAAATATTAAATTAGCCTCACTCGCTCCTTGTGAGTAAGCCAGCAAAGGAAATATTAATAAGAAGATAGTCATCGATATTTTCATTTCAATATCTTTTTCATTGCGTCCTGTGTTAACTGCAATCTTGTGTTACCGCCTTTATCATAAAAAACAGCACCAATTTTTCTAAAATCTTTAATTGAACCATCCGTATTTTTCTCGGCCGTTTTAAGCTGACCAAGTTTCCCTGCAATCACATTCACTCCATATTGCATAAACGTACTTCTGTCGGCAGGCAGGCTTGGAAAATTCGCTGATTGAGCAAACACCTGTCCTTCATGTTCGACAATTTCTAAAGGATGTGAATGTATGTTTACTGCTTGCATCTTATTTATATCGGCGGGCAGGTTTATAGCTCCAGCAGGAGCTGTTTGAACAACTACACCACCAATTGTTTCATATGTCGGTGCCCCGCCCGTCTCTCCACGAACTACTTGTCCAGATCCCGAGACCACAGAGCGCTCTTCACGCTCACCTCCATTATTTGTTGTTCTTTGCAATACGTCAAGTATTTCTGTCAACACACCCTTGGTAGTTTGATATCCCGATCTGACATCCGTCTCCGTAGCCACTCCACCTTCTTTGTACTCTTTGGCAATTCTCTTCGCCTGATCATTATCCGTAACGATGGAAACTTTACCATCGTTACCATTACTATCTTCTCCGATCTTTTTTCCATTCTCATTATAAATCTCGGTAAAGGGGGCCATACCGTCGGGATCTGTGAAACGTAGAGGATTGTCGAATGCATAGTTATAGGGACTGTGCCTTCTCATCCTATCTGACAACGGGTCAATCATACCCCACCTTCCAATATCTGGCATGTACATCCGTGCTCCATAATCCAACCATTCCAATTCATCCTGCTTCTCCTTCCCGTTGTATTGATACTTATTTAAAATTGAATTTTCCCTCTGATAACTATTAAAAGTCAAACCAAAAGGATAGTAATCATCCATTTGTATCACCGCATTCTTTACGTATTCCACCCTAAAATCATCAAACACCACATCAACAAGACCTTCACTTTCATTGCTAATATAAATATAAACATATCCAGGTTCCTTTATTGCAATATCCTTAGCAAGTCTCTGATGATCTCGATTCTCTCCGTTTTCCTTATACATACTGGATAACGCAACGTAGCCACCATCAATCTGTTCGTAATTACGATCAAAAACCACCCAGTTGAGATAAGCCTTTGGCCCGCTTTCATTCGGTGAATGTGCCAGCAGTCCAGCCAATGGAATAGTAGCGCCACCAACTCCGCCAATCACCCCACCGTCTACTGCGCCGGTAGAACTACCCACGATTATTGATTGCATGGCTTGTCTGATATTGGATGACCAGACACCGGAATTCGAGTCTATAAACTTAGAGTACACCTCCGCCTTTACCATATCACCCGGCATAACGCTGAGCGACTTCGCCAGACCGAAAGTCTCATTATCTCCGCCTCGCAACAGCACAGCATAGCCCGGTTGTCGATCAAATAAACCCTGGGCGCCATGATTATTGGTATGGTCGAATATCGGCGAATAGACCGTAGTAGCACCCTGGTAGTTAATAAACTCCCCTCCCTCCGCTTGCTCTTTATCCGTTTCCATAGTGGCCAAACTGATATTCACATCCGCTTTTGCCGTAAATACCACCCTCACATTACCAAGATGGTCTTTTAGGAAGTATTGATATTCGGGGTCGGTATCCTCCAACTTCGTAATTTCAAAATCATTGAGATAGATCACGTTCCCAACGGCCACTGTATTCCAAACCACGCCAGCCTTCAGCTCCGTAGCACCGGCCGGAATGGTAATGATCTGCTCAATCCAGGATTCATTGGTATATGCACTCTGAAGGGCTGCGCCTGGCCAAGCAATATCAACGCCATTGGCCTGTGCCAGAATATAGGTTGCATTGGCAGACGCAACAGAGCCCTTATCGCGATAACCACGAGCTCTGATTCGATAGCGCTCGCCCGGCTGTACCGGGAAAGAACCTCCTATCGGGAACATACCCGAACGGACGTTGGTCGTCGTCGCGCTAGCCATAATATAGGTCTGGCCGCCGTTTAGGCTAACCTGCGAAATCGCTGCATCGACAGCCGTTATCGGATCTACAACTGAGCCGTCAAACGAATAGATCAGCTCTGGCCTGGAGAAAACTATTCGTCCCTCCTCGTGACCTATAAACTGTAACTCCCCGTTCTCATACTGATATTCACCTGAATAATCGGTTTGTTTAAACTGCGTACCGCTCGTTACTACTTGTGCCAGTTTATTCCCGCCAGCATCATAAATATAACGAACCGTTCCTGTGCCCCGGGTAATCAACTCAGGCAAATTCATGTAATTGTAGGTATTGGCTACGGAAATTCCCCTATAAAGATCTGTGCGAAGATTACCGCTGGCGTCGTAGGTATAACCATTGGTTGTTGAAGACCCAACCTTAAACCCTTTAAACAAATCACCCTTATCTGTTACTTTCAGCAATTGATTGCTAGCCGTACCTGTACCGTAGTTATAGGTAAGTTCGTCCATAACACCTGCTTCATTACGACGTATCAGACCTTTGATGTTGCCATTCAAATCGTATTGAAGATCGCGTTCGTCAAAATTCCCCGACTCCCATACCGTACCTGTTCCTATAGTTCCAGCCTGGAAATTATTCGCCGACGTTAAACGGCTCATGGCGTCATAATCAAAATTATATGCCATTTGTTTAACATCTCCCAATCCCTGACCAACACTCCATTTAATACCAGATATATTACCATTATATAGTCCCGCCTGCTGCGCCATTCCAACTGTTCCCCGCGTTGCCATCAGTTCAATCTGGCGTTGGCTAAGCGGATAGTCAAATATGTTCACTTCATCAAGGCCTCCGGCGCAACTGAGAAATAAAGCGCCATTGGTGGTGCGGCTCTTTCCTATCAATGTTGCGTAAGAAGCGTCTCCAGTACTAAATAGGGTAAGCTTTGTTGCCGGCCCGTCCTGCGCGCCATCAACATAAAATCGAATATACTCGCCATCACCCGTCACTGTCACGTGATGCCATTCGTTATCGTTAATCGTATTCTTTGCCCCTAAAGCTATAAAACTTATCCCTGATTGGCCATTGGTGATAGAAATGCGCAGCTGATGATCGCCATAAGTGCCCCCATAGGTTTCATACATAAACAAGAATCCCTTGCTTACCGATGTCCCCGTACTGGAGACTATCGCCGACCGCGCCGTTAGATCTTCGATTTTTACAAACGCGGTAATTGTAAACTTGCCCGTATTCTGGATAAACGAATGCTTGCTTTGCGAACCAGGAAGTTCAATATAATCCGTGGTACCATTAAATTCATAGGCCTGGTTGGCAATACCCTGATTATCCGGAATCAGCGTTGTCCCGTGCTCCACGCCATGAAGACCGGCCATCAGGTCATTCGCCTGTCCATCCAGGTTGTAGGCTGATACCCGCCCATCCTGACTAACCTCTACATCACCGTTCCCCGTACCCAACTCCTCGTTATAGCCGAGGTTCATACCGAAGTAGTCGTCTTCGCCATCACTCAGCTCACTGTCGTTTACACTGGTCAGCCAGCCCCGAATATTATAACGATAATCAACCGATTGTTTAAACGTGCCTGATGTGCCGTGAAGCTTTTTGTCGGTCAATTGACCAAGCTCGTTGTACGCATTTCTGGATAGCTCCACTTCAGGATACCCATCGATCTTGTGAAATTCGCTTACCAATCGACCACCACGATCGTAAACAAACCGTTTGACAATGGCGTGAGTCTCATACGTAAAGGAAGACCTTACATTCGCAATGGAAGATGAGCTTGTCCCAAACGCCATATCCACATAGAGTGGTACCGCCGCGATTTGCGAGGAATTTCCTACAATCGAATTATTAAGATAATACCTGATTGCCGTCCCTGAACGTTGAATGCGGAACACATCTCCGGTATTATATCTCCCGACCTGCCCCTTACTTGTGCCCTCGTATATCCAAAGTGTATTATCATTACGAAGATAGAGAGCATAGCCAATCGATGGATAGTTAGCATCGGCATTTGTCTCCGAAAGTCCCACCATTCGGTTAGAGCCTAGCTCTGTAGCTGTAAACTCGATCCAACCATCAGTATTGGCAGGCATTGCCTCCACAGATGCAAGACCAGACACCCCCCAGCTCGATCCTGTGACCGTGCACGTAATTTTGTTACCAATAACATTTACACCCACCAGGTCCTTCCATTGTGCCACATCATACTGTTGGTGATTACTTCTAGACAACAAGAGTCTTCCTGAAAAATCATACAGGTTGGAGACGCGATCCATGCCTCCCTTATAATTATCAGCCAGCGTCTGTATAATTCTGTATCGATCATCAAAATAACTTACCGTTTTTAACCAGGTATAACCGCCAGAAACACCACCATCAAGAACCTTTACTTTCTCGCCGGTCTTCTGCCCTACTACCCAACTATTTTCAGAAACAGGCTGGTCATATGTTACCCCATTCCCAGTACTTGTTAACTCATCGTTGTAGTAAGCATATGCGGAACCCCATGCCGAAATAAAATCGTAGGTATCATAATACTGTACAGTAAGATACCAGTTTACATCTAGAGTTGCAGCCGTTGTTACCACAGGGTACGATGTATTGGTATAGCCGTGAAGAATACCCGATGCTCCTTTGTAGGCTTCCGATAGCGTTGCCCATGTCTTCTGATAGTAAAAGGCATCTACTACGGCTTGCATATCAGCCTGGGTTAAAGCAACCGTTGTATCTTTTATACCCGTAAGAACTACTCTATCCAGATTATCATATTTTGTAAACGTCCAGTATTTGGTGGCCGCCGAACGTTGATTACCATCCTGCGTGAGTATTGCACGATCACGCTTATCGTAGATTATATAAACCCAATCGGCACCGGGCACCTTCTTAGTTATCATCCTATGACGGCCATCATAAGTATATTGAAAAGCGAAGTTACTGATGTCAGTAGCCGTAGGAACATAAACATCATCCTGATGAACCAGTTTCGAAAGCTCTGGTTGAAAAACAAATCTAAGGCCTCCGAAATCATCATAAAGATAATATGTCAACGTCCAACGATCCCGGTTATTCAGGTCGGTTGCTCCTTGCAAAGCCTGAACCTTCCTCAAAACAAGTCTACCCAGTTTATCCTTATACTCCCGTACCGAATTATTATCCTCATCAATCGTCACATTTACAACTAATTGATTCGAACTATAATACCCTCCGGATTCAACTAACCCGTTCAGAGGATTTTCACGAACCGGCATGCCCGATCCATCGATCTTCCAGGCAATGATCTTCTCTGCTCCAGCACTTGTACCGTGAATATTGGCCAGATAGCGGTTACCAGCGCCCTTGTTATTGGTATACCACGCCTGGCCAGCGCCATACGTAGTCACCGGACGGTCCAGTGGCGAATTATCAAAGACAATATCACTATACGGCCGCGAATCATCCGCTACGGCATCACTCGGATTATTATAAAAATCAAGCAAGGTATTCGAAGGGTTCCCGCCACCGTCTACCAAATTAGGCTTATACAACCCATCGCTACCGGCGCTTATTGGCAAATACGTGCGGGATTGCCGTCCCCACATATCGTAAACGATTGGCTGCACAATATCCTGACCGCTCACAGAAGACCGCGTACTTACCATTTGAATCGGCCTGCCAAGGCCGTCAAAATATGTTGTCCGCTCCATTCTATCGCCGATTTCTAGGTTATCGACATCCACAGAAGTCATTACACCTTCCCGCACGATCGAATTCTCCACGATCAGGTTGGCATCCTGATCGGCTACATTTTGAATAAAATCAAAGGAAATCTCTGCCGTATTATCAGTCCTGCGTGTAACACAAAGACTAGGATAATCCGCGGAAACAATACAGTACACTTTATGGCTGCCGGGAGAAATTGTAGACGGTACAATAAAAGATGACGATATCTCAACCGGAGCCCCATCCAATATCCATTGGTAGCTTATGTTAGTTGCACCCGACGTGCTTACGCTAAATACAGCACTTTGGTCGCCAACATATACTCTCGAAGGCCCTTGCACCTGTGGCATGGTAAATGGCGCCGCCACAATTTGAAAAGTTTTGGTGGCAGAACCACTTGGGCCAGTCACATCATTACATTTGGCAGCCCACGCCTTAACCGTATACGTACCAGAGGCCAGAGCCCTCTTAAGACGGCTCCCCGTACCCAGTAGCGTATTATTCGCATCATACCATGCGTACTCTACACTTACACCGGACGCATGCGCATATAGATCCAATTCCTCCCCATCACAAACACCCAACGTACTAACCGATGTACGCCACGGAAAAATCATTACATCCACATCGATGGGATTTCCTCCCGACGGCCCCGTATACACCGCATCACTCTCGCATTTTCCCACAACATACGTCGCAACCTTCGTAGCACGTCCCGTTGCATCCCTCATCAACGAGCGATAAACACCCGGTTCAAATTCATCCGCCGTCACATCCTGAACCTTGTTACCGGAAAGATCATACCATCGATGCATCACTGTTACACCGGCGGTATAATAACTCGTATTCGAAATATCAGAATACACAATAACTGAAATATCGCCACTGCAGCCACTATTAATCGCATCGGGTACCGGTATATCAGCACAATTTTGTGCCTGAGCAACCGACATGCAAAGCAAACATGCCGTAAACCATATAAAAATTTTCATAAAATATGCAGGCTATTTCTTGTAGCGATAGTTATACCGTTTAATAATATTGCGATCCTTATCCCTTTGTAGTACTAGTCTACCCATACCGTCATACTCGAAGTATTGAACACTTCCGTTGGTATCCATCACGGAAGTCACCCCAATAAATGGACTATACGTGTACGTAGTCATCTGCGCCCCCAACGGATACAACCTCAACTCATCAATAAGTCCGGAACCATGTATATAAACTCCACCAGTATCAAATGTGAATTGATGCTCAAGGTGCACCCAACCATCTCTCGCCTCGCCAACCCGATAGCTGGTTTCATTCCCTCCCGAGACGTTAACCGAAGCCGTGGCCATCTTCCAGTAAGACAGCACATAAACAGTAGCTTTATTCGTGATCGTCTTGAATATGGACCCATTGGAGAGATCATATACATTCGATCCCGTCGGGCACGAATATGAAACATCTGTTACGCTATGACCGGACACCTCCCAATTACCGGTTTCGGCCGCCTCAAAACTCGTATAGGCCATATCACTTTGCTGTGCGTCAATAACTTCTGCTACTGGATAATGTCCCTGATAAGCCCATAAATATGAAGACACCTTGCCATCCTGCAAATGCCTTTGTAACACATTACCCCGGCTATCGTACTGTTCATAAACAGCTTTTGTCTTATACCCCTTATCAATAACCAGGGAACCATTTTCTACACGTGCATCAGAAAAATCGGTTAACGGCACATCCGATTCTATAACAGAAACGCTTTGCGCAAGCGGCTGCAACGATTGATACTTTGTAAACTTCCCGCTAAGAAGGTACTTCTCCTGAGTTGACAAAACCTTCCATTGCTTTTCCTCAACAATCGATGTCAAAACATTTAATCCCTGGAGATTTGAGACTCCGCCAGTTATATCGTCAGAGGCCGTCAATCCTGCATAGTCAGATGGGTACGTATACTCATGAATACGGGAACTTGCCGTATTATCCGTAATCAACTCCGTCTTAACCGATCCGGCATTATTATAAGAGTACTTTTGGACAATACTGGTGGCCGCCTTATTATTCACATACGTGGTAGTGGTTTTACCCGTCATGCGCGTAACACCCGTTTCAACTTCATATTCATTGTAATCATAAAATGATGAAAGAGAAAACTCCTGATATAAATCCGTTGGGCCACCAACGTGATCACTTGCAAACTGCCTGACCTTTAACCCCGGGAACACAAGCGCATTTGTAAATGAATACGTATAATCTTCACTATGAACGATGCCTGTTTTGTCATAGATCTCCTTACGCCGCAAATCCGGAGTATTGCTATTAATAGCATGCGATCTTATATAAACCGGCGAATAGATCCTATTGAGCCGTTGGGTACCTTCCGCACCCGTCCCACAACTTGTATTCGTATCAAAGGTTTGATAATGACTTCCACCACCCTCATTGTAGAGATACCGCTCTTTACCGGCCAGGTTGTGCTTAAGTACGTCAGAACCATCTCTATAAACCGCTACCTCACCATAATAAATTGGCCCTACCGACATCAGTTCACGAAATGCCTCCGAGTCATACATGCTTATGTAATTAATATATTGAACCCCCATATAGTAATTACCACTCTCATGATAATCTAGGTCAAGTGTCTGAGTCACCATGTGCTCAGGTCGAGGTTCAAATTTCAATACCCCCGTACCATCCTCACCTGGGCCGTATCTGTAATTGGTAACCAACGAAGGGGTGTCTTCCGACGCGCCATAATTGTAGCTTCGAATTTGGGCTATTCTAACACCTGGGCCTGGCCGGATAACGCCGGCTGCGTCCTTATACTTATTGAGCTCGTATTGATATTCGGTAAACCCCTTTGACGGATAAACAATTTTTGTAAGCATATTAACCAAGGCTCCGGTATTACACTCTTTATCCTGAAATACTATACCTGACCCATTAATAAAAAGAACACGGGTCTGACCATCGCCACAACTGAATATAGGATATTGCCCAAGCTCCGCCCACACGGAATGAACTTTGGACCTTCCGTGATTATATCCCCAAAAATCATAATCAAGATCTTCAGGCATATAGGTCTCGCGATCATAGTCAAAAGAATAGACCTGGGGCTCCGTCAAATCATTATCGTTTCCATGTATAATAACCTTCTCCAAAAATTTATTACCAGGCGTAGTAGTATACTGAAACTCAATCTTTCGTATCAACTGAGTCGAAAGATTATCGCGAATCTCAATCGATTGGATCATATGCGTATCAGCCGCACGTGAAAATATCAGGGTCTCGCGATCCGTAGTGATCGTATTCAGGCCACAAATTGTGTAGCTTCCATATGGAGCGTATTCGCTATTCCAGCCATCACGCACAACGCACTCTCCACCCAGCGTAAAAACGCCCCCCTCATTTAAGGTATAGGTAGTACTAGGGTTGTAGGTAATTTCACCGTACTGCACATAATCAAAATTAACCACCTGATTCAATGGTGTGGTGATAGATCGAACTGCCCAGGCTGTGTACGCACTCTTGTCTGAATACAGCGCAAAGGGTATCTCCAATCCTTTCTTATCGCCGTCAATGCTCCCAAAATTATAGTTGACGCCATCCGCATCCGTTATATCAAAATTAACTATCTGCTTTGCGTCGTCCACACCGGAGATATTATAGTTTATCAATAAGGGCTCACCGTTTGCAAGTGTCGTCTTCTTGTTCGTTCTATCGCTAATGATAAATGCGCCGCTGGTATTCAGCAAGCTATAATTAAAAATGTCGTACTCTGAATCAATTTTAGTATACACTCCAGAAGGAGCAGGAACGACACCAGACGTATTAGATCCTGCAATGGTTGTCAGATACTCATCACGCAAACGCGGAGACGCAAAAGTGCCAAAATCTGGAATCGGCGGCATATCGAAGGCATCATCCTTTCTTCCATATATAGTGCGCGAAACTCTGTAACCTGGATTTAAAAACCACCCTAATCCAACCTCGCCACTAAGCTGACTGTTTTTAATTCCGGATGCATGGTAGCTCAATGACAATGGTATTTGTACACCTCCAACCTCAATGGTATATAATGGTATATTGACCTCCGCCATACCATTGTAAAGCGAAACAGGGTTCTTAGTATACTTCTCAAATTCGCGCGTTGTAGGCGACGGCGGAACCACACTCCTGAGCAAGGTGGGATCAGATGCCCCCTGGGACTTTGCTATACCGTATATCATAACTAACGGTAACAGCACCTTAAAAAAATGTAAATTCATTTTATAGTAAATAGATAGCAGAATTTGAACTCAGTACTGAGAATAAAATCCTTTATAACAACCAACGGATATTATGCTACGCAACGACAATTAGGAACGCACGTAGCAAAACCAGATGTTATAAGAAATATTCAACGTATATAAAACAGGGGGGACCGCAAAGCTATGCAAATAAAAGTTGTCTTCAGAAGAATTAAAGACACAAATTTCACCAGCCAATTCAATCGTTTGCTTTACCGATACCAACAACGGTATGACCACTCGTAAAAAAAGATATTGATGCCAATTCCACCATCTCACAATGCTACTCCTTTTTAGGTCTTGCTCTTACCAACTTATTACTACACCCCCCTCACCCTATGCTCATACTCCCCTCCCGCAAACCATTTCCTCCCCATCACCTCAAATCCCAAAGAAGCATACAACCGCTTCGCCACCGGGTTCTCCGCATCCACCAACAGCCCCGCCCGCGTATGCCCTCCCTGTTGTGCCACCGCGCAAGCCGCAAGGATCAACGCCTTCCCTATACCCGCTCCACGCCGATGCGAAGCAACACTAACCGTATCGATATAGAACTCACCCGCAGCAGTCTCATTCCCGAATGACGACGGCTCAAAACCATACTCCTTCGCCAGGTAAGCAAAGAACGGCTCCCTCAATGATTCGAGCCTCGCCCCATCGTATCCGGCAACAATACCCGCGATACCCTGATCATCATGATACACAAGCGTATTCGCATAACTATATTGATTATCCGGCAGCGAAGCAAAACGTTGGAACACAGGAAGCGCATCCAACGGATCGTCTGAACCTACAAACGCACAGGCAAATGATTCCATAGCCGCAATGAACAGCGGCGCCATAGCCGCGGCATCATCAGGCGTGGCACGACGGATCGGTTGAGCAGATACTCCTGGTGTGGTAGCCAGAATCATAGAAAGGATTATAAAGTCAACCACAAAGGTATACTAACGAAAG
>Ga0247764_1000116_pt1 | contig 28764 bp, 27 predicted proteins | sample UWRJL051202B4_FD_179932 | JGI IMG/M metagenome (GOLD analysis project Ga0247764, IMG submission 179932) | Plant litter microbial communities from Arlington Agricultural Research Station in Wisconsin, United States - UWRJ-L051-202B-4 | ecosystem: Environmental > Terrestrial > Plant litter >...
ACGGTCGTTGGGGCGTGCGTCCAGGTACACGTCGAGCAACATGGGCGCGTTCAGCGTCCAGTTGCCGGGCGCTTGGCCCTGCGCGGCGGTGGTTTGCGCGCGCATGTAAATCTGTCCACCCATGCGCAGCGGATCCTCTGGCGCAGCTTCTTCGGTGAACATGGGGCTGCGGTTCTCACCCAGCGCCTGCGCGTCGCGTGAAGCGTCGCCGGAGGGTGCTGCCGGAGTGGGACTCGCCGCGTCCGCACCTTCCGGTTTAGCGGCAGGAGCTTGCGTCTCGGCGCCGCTCACGGGCGGCGCCCCTTGCACGGGCGGTTCGCCTTTGGGCGCTGGTGGTGTTTCTTGCGGTGTGCCGCCGAACATGTCCGCTTCACTCGGACGTTCTTGCGCGGACGCACCGAAGGCGGTGCTCAGCGCGCACAGCACCAGCTGTCCCCAAAGAATTTTGCGCATGGGAATCTCCGCTCAGTCGATCAGCGCGACTTGCTCTCTAGCCAAGCTTTGGTGAACACGTTCGCTTCCAGCGGCTTCAGATCCACGCTCTTGATCAAAATCAGCGTAGAGTTGGCCTTCTCGACCTCGTCGTAGAAGCGGATTTCCTGCGGATAGTAGATGTCGGCTTTGCGCGACTCGCTGAAGATCTTCTGCCACTTCGGATAGTAGGAGGTGCGCAACAAGCGGCCGGACAACGCAAACTCTTGCCGTTTCAAGACGTTCTTGGTGACCTTGTCGACCCACAGCTTGATCACGGGGAACGCCAGATCCAGCCCAGCCTTGCCCTTGAGCGTCATGACCTGCGCGGTGTAAGCACCGAGCTTCTCCTCCCCGTTGTCCTCGGGATCGTACTCGATGGCCAGGCGCGACTCGTCGAAGTCCGAGCGTCGGGAGTTGGTGCCGCCGATGCGCTCGCGCTCCGTGCGCCGCTCCCATTTGCCCACGGACGGGTCGTAGAACCACAAGTTCTTGTCGATACGCAGGTAGCCCTGACCTTGCGAAGCTTTGGGCTTCGTAAACAAGATCATGAACTTTTCGTCGGAGCTCCGGCGGAACACCAGCGCCTCGTACACGACGGCGACCTTGTCCTTTTCCTTCTGCTCGATGTACGCGACGGAGCGCCAGTCACCCTGATTCTTCTGTCGGTCGTCGACGACCTTCAGAATCTCCACCATCTCTTCTTTGCTGGCAGCCAGCGCCGGCGCCGCGATGAACGGCGCAGCCAAACTCAACGTAGCGATCGTGGAGAGCAGCTTTCTTCGATTCATGACAACCTCTGATAACTAACGGAGCTGGTAGGGGAGGGCGAGCGGTCAGCCGAAGTGCGACATGGCGTCGACCGGCTTCAGTCTTGCGGCACGCAGCGCTGGGTAGAGGGCGGCAAGTGCGGTGACGACGGAAATGAGGACTACAGCGAAGACGAGCGCGCCGGGGGCGACCGCGAGTTTGAGCGTATCCGTCATCAAAAACAGTTGTACGGAGAGAGGCACCGAAATCTTCGCGGCGTTGAGCGCAAAAGCGATCAGCGTGCCCAAAATTGCTCCGCTCAGGGCGCCCAGGATACCCAGGAGCAGAGACTCCCACAGAAACATGCGCACGACGCCGCCGCGGAACATCCCGATGGCGCGCAGTGTGCCAATTTCGCGCGTACGCTCGCGGATGGCGATCCACATGGTGTTCATGATGCCGGTGACCACGATGGCGATCAGGATCACCATCAGCACGAAGCTCAAGCCGTTCAATGCGTTGAGCGTCCACATCATGAAGGACAGTTCGTCCTCCCAGGTCGTGACGTCCAGCTTCTGGCCGGTCCAATCCTCGCGCGTGACGCTCTCGAACTTCATCCAGAACGCACGCGGGTCCGGCTCCATCAGACGGTAGCCGCCTTTCTCCAAGGCCTCGCGCAGCCGGGCCGCGAGCGGAGCCAGGTTGTTCACGAACTCCGGCTTGAGGTGGATGTGGACGGCACCCGTCACGTCTTCCCGCAGCTGATACAGCGCTCGCAGCGCTTCATTCGGCACGTACACGTTCCACTGACTGAGCAACCCGACGTCTTCCGCGATCGCTACGATGCGGGTGTCGATGGTGTTGGCGGTGCCGCGCGTGGTTTGGGCGGAGATGGTGATGGCGTCACCGACCTTCACCTTGAGCTTTTCGGCCTGGCTCTTGAAGATCAGGATCGTCTTCGGTTGCGCCAAGTCGTCGATGTTGCCGCTGCTGATGCGCAGGACTTGCTTGAAGGCGCCTTCGTTCTTGATGTCGATGCCGCCGATGCCGGCCTGCATCGCGTTTTCGTCCGACACCACCTTGGCCCAGCCGCGACCGCGCTCCACGGTGAAGGCGATTTCGGGGAGCGCCTTCACGGCGATGTCCCGCACCTTGGCGTATTCGGTGACGACCGGACCGGCGGTACCGGACGTGATCTTGTAAAATCCGCCGATGTTCAGGTGACCGGTGCTCAGCGTGGTCGCGGTGTCGACCAGCGTTTGACGGATGCCGTTGGAGAGGCCGTTCAACAACACCAACAGCGCCGTGACGGCCGCGATGGCGGCACCCAAGAAGAACGCGCGCCGACGGTGCTCGAATAAGCTGAGCAGCGCGATGCGAAAATCCAAAAACAAGCTGTCCATTGCTTATTCCTCCGCCTGCATGGCTTCACGCGGACTGACGCGCATCGCGATCCACGCGGGGTAGATGCTGGAGATCACGCTGACCACCAACACGATGACGAGCGATCCTACCAAGTTGGTCCCGCTCAAAGCTGGGAACAGCTTGGGGCCGGAGAAGAAGAACATCATCACTTCGTTCGCTGCCGGCACCCCGGAGTGACCCAGCGCCGCGACCACCGCCGCGCCGAGCAGCGCGCCGATCGTCCCGAACAGCAAACCCACGACCACCGACTCCAACACCAGCATCGCCAAGATGAAGCGCCGTTGCGCGCCGATCGCTCGCAACGTGCCGAGCTCACGTACGCGCTCGAGCGTGGCCATCACCAGCGCGTTGTTGATGATCACCAGCGCCACCACGAAGATAATGAGCACCGCCGTGTACAGCACCACGCGCATCAGCACGGCGAACTGACCGATGATGCCGGAGGCTTGCTGCCATGAAACGGCCTTCAGCGGCAGGCCGGCCTTTTTCCCGGCCTCTTCGATGTCTTTGATGGTTTGGGGTAACTTCTTGTCGTCCTTCACCAACACCGCGGCGTTCAGGAACACGCCTTCCTCTAGCTGCCGCGGATCGTAATTGGATGTGGCCGTGAGGCGGCGCTTGCTGCCACCAGCCAAGGTTGCCAGCTCCGTCTCGGCCAGGCCGGCTTCGGCTGTGGTTCCGGTGGTGCCCGTTTCCGCGACGCTGCCGAACAACTCTGCTTCGGCGTTTTCACGGGTGACCTCTTTGGCGCCGGCCTTGGCGCGCAGCGCGGCGATCTCCTGCTCGCGATCAGCCGTGAGGTAGCCGTACAACTCGCGGAAACTGACCAGATCCATCAGGTTGAGCGAGCCAGCTTGCGGCGACTTCTCCAAGCCCTTGAACGCGAAGGTGCCGTACACTTTCAAGTTCGCCGACTGCACGTAGCCGCTGCGGGTGAACGCCTTGATCGTCAGCATGTCGCCGATGCGCACGCGGTAGAGCTCCAAGGACGGCGCCAGTTCCTTGTAGAAGAAGGCGTAGCGCTCGTCGAAGTTCTGATCGGTAACCGTCAAAAGCTTCTCGAGCAGCTTGCCGACGTCCGTCTCTGGACTCTTCAAGAACGCCTGCAGCTTGCCTTGGAATAGCTTGGTTTTGGGCGCGTCCAGCTGCAGCACCAACTCTTTGGTCTGCGTGGAGAGCTCGCGGGCCATGCGGGTGAGCTCTGCGTCCTCCGTGATCTTGACCTTGCGATTTTCGCGCTCTTCCTTGATGCGATCCAAGCGCCGCGCAGTCTTCAGCTTGACCTGGTCCTCGTAGGTGTACTTGGAGAACAGGAAGCCGCGTTCACCTTCGGGGATGGGCTTGCCATCGACGATCGACATACGATCGAAGGATTGTGCAAACACCTTCGGATCCGTGCCGACGTAGCGCAAGAACAACATGTCCGCGTCGGTGGCGAGCGGCGCGATGCGGTTCTCCAGAAACTCCAGATGATCCAGCGGGTCCTGATCGAACTGGGTCCAAAACTCAGGCGCTGCCGCGCGCGTCACGACGCTGGTCTCTTCACCAGCGATGGTCTTGGAATCGAGCAGCTTCGTGACGTTTTCGAGCTCACCTTTGAGCACCGTCACGATTTGGCGAACGTGATCCTTCTCAGCCACGTACGTTTCGGCGACGGCGGCGCTGGTGTCACCTTGTTGCTTCTTCGTCACCGTCTCGCGCAGGCGTGACAGCGCCTGATCGACCGTGTTGCCGGACATCACTAGCGAACCGTTGATGCCCATCGGCACTACTGCCGACACGTTCGGCACCGACATCACCACCTTGCGCACCTCAGAGAAGTTGCTCAGCGGATCCAGCTGGCTGCCCTCCATGCTGAAGCCGCCCATCACGTCCAGCTCTTCCTTCGACTTGGTCGAGTAGACCTGGATGTTGCCGGCGACGCTGCCGATGATGCTGCGGCTCATGGAGTGATCGACGCTGTCGAGCATGGACGTGCCGAGCACGACCAGGAACGCGCCGAAGCCGATGATGCCGCCGACGATCAGCGTCTTCCATTTACTGGCGAGGAGGTTGCGCACGGCAATCTGCGCGACCACCTCGAACGTTTCGAGTCCGCCTGACATGTTCAGACTCCGAGGCTGCTGCTGGGGCTCGACGGCGCCGTTACGTGATTCGTCGTCGTGTCCGCGAGCTTGCCGTCTGCCAAGCGGACCAAGGAGCTGGCGTGAGCCATCACGCGTGCGTCGTGCGTGGAGAAGATGAAGGTCGTCTTTTCCGTGCGGTTCAGCTCCTTCATCAGATCCAGAATGTTTTGGCCGGTGACGGAGTCCAGGTTCGCCGTCGGTTCATCTGCCAAGACCAGCTGTGGCCGGGTGACCAACGCGCGCGCGATGGCCACGCGCTGGCGCTGACCACCAGACAACTCGTTCGGACGGTGACGAGCGTGCTCGGTCAATCCAACACGCTCCAACAACGCCAGCACGCGCTTGCCTCGCTCCGCTGCCGACAGAGTCCGCTGCAGCAGGAGCGGTAGCTCCACGTTGCGGAACACGTCCAGCACACCCACCAGGTTGAAGCTTTGGAAGATGAACCCGATGGTGTGGAGACGCAGCCGCGTGAGCGCGCGTTCACTGAGCTGAGCCGTATCTTGCCCGGCCACGCGCACGGTGCCGGCGCTAGCGGTGTCCACACAACCTATCAGGTTGAGCAACGTGGTCTTTCCGCTGCCGGAAGGGCCTGCGATGGACAGGAACTCCCCCTGAGCGACGTCTAGGCTGACGCCACGCAAAGCGTGGACCACTACTTTGCCGAGCGTGTAATCCTTGGTGGCGTTTTGGATCGAGACGATGGCTGTCATGGCGATTCCGAGTAGGCAGAAGGCAAGCCGAGCTTAGCCGCAGCGGATAACCTCAGTCCTTGGCAGTGGAGTTAGAGTCCGCGAGCGGCTCCGCTTTCAAACGAACCCCGCGCGCTCAATGATGGTGTGGGAGGCTGACGAGTAGTACTGAACACGGTAGCAGTAGTCAACGATTCTACCGTATCCACACCCGCTGTTTTCGCCGCTTAGTCGTTGTGGATATCTCATATTCCAGATATCTTAGAAAATGAGACAATTAGGAACTAAACGAACGCACCCGCGATGTCAAGGGATCGACCCGAGCGTACTCAGCTGATCGAGGCGGTGGCCGCCGAAGGCCGGCGCATGAGCAGCCGCACCTTGCTCTTTCACTCTGCCGTCACGGATCGGCTCGGGCTCAATCCGTCCGATCATAAATGCGCCGAGTTCGTGTTCAACGAGCCGGCGGGCATGACCGCTGGCCGCTTAGCGGAGCTCACGGGGCTGAGCACGGGCGCCATCACGGGCGTGGTCGATCGCCTGGAACGTGTGGGCTTCGTGAAGCGAAGTCACGATCCGAATGACCGGAGACGCGTGGTGATCGTGCCGACGCCAGAGCGCGCGCCCGACCTGGGTCGCTATTTTGCGCCGATGCGTGGTGCCGTGGCGGACGTCACCTCCAAGTACAGCGACGCGGAGCTGCGTGTGATCGTGGATTTCATGCGCACCATGGGCAACGCCGTGGACGTGCTGTCCGCCAAACTACGCGCCACCCCGTTGAGCGAAGCCGAACTCACACTCTTGCACTCCGAGCGGCCGCCGCTGGAACGCAGTCATCCTGCGCAGCCAGTTGCGCAAAAGCGTGCGCAGCAGTCCTCGCCCGCTCGCGTCAAAGCGCGCCCGCAAGACACACGTTCCAAACGCTGAACAACCTGCCCAATCCGCTTTTCAACGCAACCGGGGCCCAACACAAACTGGTTGAGCCAGCAGACGCAGGCCATCTTCGACCGGTCCGCGCCTTGCGTGTGGCCGCAGTCGGATGCTATCCCCCCGCGTGCTCTTTATTGAATCCGAATCGGCCTTAATCGTGCGGCTTGCTGGGGGGATACGATGAGGCGCGTGGTCGTCACGGGCTTGGGTTTGGTCACGCCGCTTGGCGTGGGAGTAAAGCCGACGTGGTCGCGGCTACTCAATGGCGACTCCGGCGTTCGCAAGATCGATCTATTCGATACCAGCGACTTGCCTTCGAAGATCGCCGGCATCGTGCCGGTCGGTAAAGAGCCAGGCCAGTTCGACGCAGAGAGCTACGTGCCCGCGAAAGATCGCCGGCGCATGGACGATTTCATCCTCTACGCCATCGCCGCCGCGGACGAAGCGCTCAGCAGCTCCGGCTTCAAAGCAGATACGGATGAAGAGGCCGAGCGCGCCGGTGTGATGATCGGCTCCGGCGTCGGCGGCTTGCCCTCGATCGCGGAGAACGCGATCAAGCTGCATGAGCAGGGTCCGCGTCGCATCTCGCCGTACTTCATCCCTTCCAGCTTGGTGAACGAGGCGTCCGGCAACGTCTCGATTCGGCACAACTTGAAAGGTCCGAATCATGCCGTGGTCACCGCGTGTTCGACCGGCGCTCACGCCATCGGCGACGCGGCGCGCCTGATTCAGTGGGACGACGCGGACGTGATGGTCGCGGGCGGCACGGAAGCCGCAGTGGTGCGCCTCACCATGGCCGGCTTTGCGATCATGCGCGCGCTGTCCACGGGCTACAACGACACGCCCGAGATCGCCTCGCGGCCCTGGGACAAGGATCGCGATGGCTTCGTGATCGCCGAAGGCGCCGGTATCGTGGTGTTGGAGGAGCTGGAACACGCTCGGCGTCGCGGCGCGCCGATCTTGGCGGAGGTGAAGGGCTATGGCCTGTCAGGCGACGCGTTCCACGTCAGCGCTCCGGACAAGAACGGCGACGGGGCGTTCCGCGCCATGCGCGCCGCGCTCAAGCGCGCGGAGATCACGCCGGCTGAGCTCGACTACGTGAACGCCCACGCCACCTCGACGCCGCTCGGCGATCCGGCGGAGATCGCTGCGCTATCCCGGCTGTTCCAAGCGCAGACGTCGCACGTATCCGTGTCGTCCACCAAATCAGCCGTGGGTCACTTGCTCGGCGCGGCCGGCGCGGTGGAGGCGATCTTCTCCGTGCTTGCCTTGCGCGATCAGGTGGCGCCGCCGACACTCAACCTGCAGCAACCCGATTTCGATTCGCCGTTCGATCTGGTCCCGGGCGAGGCCAAGCGCCGCAAGATCCGCAATGTGTTGTCCAACTCCTTCGGTTTTGGTGGCACCAACGCGGCGCTGGTGCTCGGCCTACCGCCCGAGTGAGCTCACAGGCAAGATTGCTCGTGATCGTCGAAGCTGAGCGTTTGCTCGCCTTCGATGTCCACGAACGTGAAGCTCATCTCGCCGCTGACGCCGCCATCGTGGCAGTTGGACGCCGAGTCCCAGCTCACCGTGCCGCGCGCGCTGCGCGCTTCGTGGCTGTTCTGGCTGTGGAGCTGGCGTGAGCAGCTCTGCCCCGGCTCCAAGTAGCTGGCGACCGCGCGCTCGAGCCAGAAGCCTTCCGGTATCGTAATCTCGCTCTCCACCCCTGTGGGTTGGCTGGGTGTCGTACCTTGGATGAACGCGACGTTGACGCAGAGCCGGCTGTTGGGGTCGAACTTCGTGACGAAGACCCGGACGTAGCCGCCGATGTAGCAGCAAGTCTCATAGTCGATGGGCAATTCGGCGCTGCGGCCGCCTTCGCCTTGCGCGCCGCCGCTACTCACGCCGCCGCTGCTCGCGCCGCCGCTGCTCACGCCGCCGCTGCTCGCGCCGCCGCTGCTCACGCCGCCGCTGCTTGCGCCACCCAAAGTCTCTCCGCCCGCGCCTGCGCCGGCCTCGGCGGCACCACCCTCCGCAAGTGTTGGCGCTCCCCCCTGAGCGCCGCCGTTGGCATTGCCGCCCACGCTGGGCGCCGTCCCGCCGCGGCTGTCACCGCCTTCGCCTGCGCTCCCGGCGGTTGAGCGGACACCACCCGTGCCAGGTTGACCCCCAAGCGCGGGGTCGTCGTCCGTGGAATTGGAGCGGCCGCACGCGCTCAAGACGAGGAGCGACACCAAAACCCACCGCCACGCGTGACCGGCCATGAGCTGCGATTCTACCCCACGTTCTCAAATCAAGGCGCGTCGGTCGCAGAGCGAGGGGTCCCGTCGGTTTCGCGCCGCTCGCTCCGGAAAAATGAATTATGACTGCGCGGTGAGAACACTGCAGCGCCTGTCCGGATTCGGTCCGACGCGCGACGGCGTCTCGCCCGAATTTCAGCCAGAGTGGTGCAGCAAACGACACTAGTGGCTCCCCCGCCCAAACCCTCATCATCGGTCCGGATGGACGTCAACGTGCTCATTGATGCCATCGTCAGGCAGACGACGGTGCTCATCGCCCAACTGGCGACCGCTGCCGGCGGCCGAGCGCCGCTCGCGCACACCGCGAATCAGGTATTCTTGGACCTGGTGCGGGAGCTGAAGGAGCAAGGTCTTGGTAACAAGGTCATCGCCGACATGTTCGGTATGGCCCTGCGGACCTATCACGCCAAGGTGCGGCGCCTGAGCGAAAGCGGGACCTTCCGCGGTCGCAGTTTGTGGAGCGCTACGCTGGAGTACATTCAAGAAAATTCGACGGTGCGTCAGTCGGATTTGCTGCGCCGCTTCCGCAATGACGATGAGGCGAGCGTGCGCGCGGTGCTCGCGGATCTGGTGGACTCCGGCATGATCTTCCGCAGCGGCCGCGGCGCGCTCACGACGTTCCGCGCAGCAACCCCCGAGGAATACAAGTTCGCCCAGCGTGACGACACCGGCGAAGCCGCAGCGAACCTGGTGTGGGTCGCCGTGAATCGCTTCGGTCCCGTCGATGAAAACGCGATCGCCACGGCCGTACCGTTCGAGCGGGCGGAGCTCAGCGTTGCGCTCGACCGACTGGTAGCGGACGGACGCATCCAGCGCCAAGAGATCGACGGCATCATCCGTTACACTAGCGACCACTGCGTGGTCCCGTTCGGAACCTCTGCTGGCTGGGAGGCCGCGGTGTTCGACCATTATCAGGCCCTCGTCACCGCAATGTGCACGAAGTTGCGAACCGGCGTCACCGCCGCCGCGCCGGACGATCGCATCGGCGGGAGCACGTACGGTTTGGTAGTCTGGGACGGCCACCCCCATCAGGAAGAAGTGTTTTCGTTACTGAGCGAGCTCCGCACGACGGCTTCGCGTTTGCGTGCCAAGGTCAGTTCTTACAACGCGGATCACGTCGCGCCGAACGGCGTTGAGACGCGCGTCATCGCCTACGTCGGCCAGACCGTGCTCGAATCGGATCGAACCCCGGAGAAGCCAGAATGATGTCCAGAGCCAGGCTTTACCGCGGGTTGCTCGCCGTGCTGTTGTGTTTCGGTGCGTGCAGCACCGAAGAAGGTGGCGGCAGCGAAACCAATTGGTTGAAGGCCTGTGACGACACGGCGGACTGCGGGTCCAAGTACTCGTGTCTGTGCGGCGTGTGCACGCGCACCTGCGTGGGTGACGACCAGTGTTCGACGGAAGGAGGCAAGGCCATGTGCGCCGCCCAACCGTCGAAGTCCGGATGCGCCAGCGTCGCGGAACAGAATGTGTGTCTGCTGGCATGCACGACTGACTCCTGCTCGGCAGGATTCGCGTGCGTGGGCGGGGCTTGCGTTCCGAATGATTGGAATCAGGACAGCAGCGGCGGCAGCGCGGGGAACGGCGGGGCGGGGGGCTTGGCCGACGCCGGCGGTGGTGGAGTTTCGGGGTTAGGCGGAACGTCCGCGGGAGGCGCGGGCGGATCGTCGGAGCCGGCCGCCGCCGGCATGGCCGGTTTGGGCGGGAGTGAACCCTGCACGCCGTCCACGGTGCGCTGCTCGGTTCAGACGGGGCGCCGCGAGGTGTGCACTGCGTCCGGGACGTTCGAAGCCACGGACTACGTCTGCACCACCAGCCTCACCATGAACGGCAACGGCGATCTGACCTGCGCCGTCAAGGCCGATGGTCGGTTTCTGTGCTTTCACCCGGAGAGCACGGACGCGAAGTTGCTCTTCTCGTCGGACACGGCCACCGACGTGCCGCGCATGAAGCAGCTTCAGCTGGCTACCGCCGCGCCACCGCGTTGGACGGGCATCACGTTCGACGGCGTCTTGGCATCCAACACCGTCACGGCGGCCTGCGTCGGTCAACCCGCGCAGGCGTTCGATCTGTACTCGCCGGAGGACGCGTGCGCCCTGACCTCGAGCGGCGAGCTGTGTTGCGAAGTGCTGACCGATTCCCCGAGCAGTGCGCTCGACGTTTCGGCGTCACGCTCCGCGGTGTGCGTGCTCAATCCGAGCGGGATCCAGTGCAACGGCAGCGCGCTCGCCGGCGAGTTCGCGCAGGTCTTCACCTACGCGTCGATGGGTTGTGGGCTCACCGCGGACGGCAGCATGCAGTGCCCACCCGGCCTGCCTACGCTCAGCGGCAACTTCCTGGAAGCGGCGGCCGCCAACCAGCATGTCTGCGCGATCACGCTCGGCGGTGAGATCCGCTGCGTGACCTCCGACGAAGAGAGTCAGGTCTTGACCGGGACGTACACGCATATCGCAGCGGGCGACCTCGCTTCCTGCGCCATCCGCAGCGACGGCACCACCCGCTGCTGGGATGGCATGACCTTCGCAGATCTCGCAGTTCCCGCGGACTGGTGACGCGCGCCTGCGCGTGCGTTTCCAGTGACGGCTCTGTGGTGGAGCCGCGCTTGCCGGGCGCGCGAGGCTCGGCTAGCTACCGTGGGCCATGAGCCAAGTTTGGGAAAACCTACCCGTCTTCATCGATGAGTCCGGCGGCGAGCGCGTGTTGGTGAAGTCGCGCGCGGGGACGGAGCACGCCGTCGAACCGACGCTCCAGCATTTCCCAAAGGGCATCCGCGGCGGAGCCACGCACGTCGGCGTCGCGGTGGATCCGGGCACGCTGGACTTCTCCGTGGTGCGCTTGCCCGCGGCGTGTACGACAGCTGCCGTTTACACGCGCAACATGTGCGTCAGCCCCGCGATCGTGTTCGATCGCGAGAACACCGCGCGCGGACTGATCTCGCTCGTGTGCGTCGTCAGCAAGAACGCCAACGTCTTCACGCCCAACGGCTTGGCGGATATTCGCGCCGTCGCCGATGCCTTGGCTCAAGAGTTCGATCTTCCCACGCAGGAGATCTTCATCTCGGCCACCGGCGTGATCGGGCGCCCGCTCCCCATCAGCAAGATCACCAGCAATATCCCCGGAATTTCCGCGAAGCTGAGCGAACAAGGCGTGGAGCAGGTGTCCAAGGCCATCCTCACCACCGACAAGCGCCCGAAGCAGGCATCGATACGCATCGGCGACGTGGTGATCGGCGGCTACGCCAAGGGCGCCGGCATGATCGAGCCGAACATGGCCACCATGCTGGTGTACCTCTACACCAACGCGAAGGTCGAAAAGGCCGTGTTGGATCGCATGCTGAAGCGCGCGGTGGATCCGACGTTCAACTCCATGAGCGTAGACTCCGACACCAGCACCAGCGACACCGTCGCGCTGATGGCGACGGGCGAAGCCGAGCTCGCCGACGAGGAGCTGTTCCAGAACGCGCTGACCGCGGTGTGCTTGAAGCTCGCTCGCGCCGTCGCGCGCGAAGCCGAAGGCGCCAACAAACTCTTGGAGGTCACCGTCGCGCTCCCCACCAGCGAACAAGACGCCGCATTTTTCGCGAAGAAGATCATCAATTCGCCGTTGATCAAGACTGCGATCCACGGCGCCGATCCGAACTGGGGACGCGTGGTGATGGCCATCGGCAAGCCCGCTCCCGGTTCGCCGCTGTTCACGTTCAGTCGCGAAGACGTGGTGATCGCGATCCAGGGCCAGACGATGTTCGACCGCGGGCGCGCGCTGCAGGTCGATCTCAACGCGCTGTCGCAGTCGATCAAGAGCTCCGAGGTCGTGAAGATCGACGTCGTGATCGGCACGCCTGCCTACAAAGCGAAGGTGTGGGGCTGCGATTTGTCGGCGGAATACGTGCACGAGAACGCGCACTACACGACTTGAGCGATGTTGTAGTCCTGGGACCAGGCCCGCTGGTCCCAGCTCCGGCCTGCGCGGCCTCGCTCGGGGTTAAGACGCCGGGGTGACTTCTAGACGGCGGTACAGCTCGCGGCGGCCGCGCACCAGACGAGACGTGGCCGCGGCGACGCTGACGTCCATCATCACGGCGATTTCGGCGAGCAGGTGCCCGAGCACGTCGTGCAAGAACACGGTCTCGGCCTGTTCGGGCTTCATCGCCGAGAGCTGCGCGCGAATTTGACCGAGCTCGATGCGCGCGGAGGCGAGCCGCTCGCCTTCGGTGCAGCGGAAGCTGGCTTCGATCGGGGCGCCACGATCGACGACGCCGCGCTCGCGACGGCGTGAGCGCAGGGCGTTGAAGCCGACGTGCGTGGCGATGCTCGCCGCCCACGTCTTCAAGTTGCACGCGCCGACGTAACTGCCCCGATGAAGCGTGAGCACGATTTGCTCGAAGGCTGATTGCACCAAGTCTTCATGCCCTTCCTCGCGCCGCCCGAACACGCGATAGAGCGTGCGGTCCACGACGGCGTGGAGGCGGAGGTACAGCTCGCGGGCGATGCGCTGGTCCCCGCTCACCACGGCTTCGACCAGCTGCTGGTCGGTGAGCTCGCGCGCCGTGACCGGCGGGAGCAGCCTCAGCGCGGGCGGCGAGTGAAGGGCTTTGGCGGGGAAAGTCACTACGGTGGCACCAGAGGGCAAAAGGCGACGCGTCCGGTTCGAGCGGGGTTCGATCTGGTTGTGGCGTCGCTTCCGTGAAAGCGATCACGGACTCCGGATAAAAAACGCGGGATCGCGAAAAACCGCGAAACTCGTCGCTATTGCTGGAAAATTCCGGTGCAGCGAGCTGGCGCGAGCTCGATCTGGAGCGCGGGAACCGCTCGCCCGGACAACCGTGCTTCCGCTTGATGTCAGCAGCTCACCAAGTTGATACGCTCACCCGATGAAGATTTGGGCAGGCTTGATCTTGGGGTTGGCTGTGTCTGCGTTTTCCGGGACGGCAGCTGCGGAGTTTAGCGGCAGCGTGTTTGGCGGCTATGGGCTGCCACCGAAGGATGCAGGCGATGACCATCTGCGGCTCGGCTACGGCGCGCGCGCCGGTTGGGCCTTCCCAATCATTCCGATTTACTTCGGTGCCGCGGCGACGATTCACAGCGGTTCGAAGGGCGACTACGCGCTCGCCGATCGCAACTACCTCGGCTACTACGGGCTCGAGGGTGGCGCGGACATAACACTGGGGTCGTTTGGCATTCGCCCCTACGCCATGGTCGGCCTCTCCTACGTACACAGCGATCAGAACCCGAAGGACCAATCGTTTCTAGCGCCGTATTACGGGCTGGGCGTGATGCCGACGTGGCGCTTCTTGGACCTGCCCCTTGCTGACTTCTTCCTTGGGCTCGACATACGCTTCATCCACATACTGAAGCCGCTGCGCCAGCTGAGTTCGGAGAAGATGTTGACGGGTTTCCCCATCTACCTGAACGTCGGCGTGCGCATCTAATTCGCCGAGGTCCCGCAGGAGCAGCCGCACGGGCTAGGGCGATTCGTCGTCGGCTTGGCGGCTGCTTCCGCTTTGTTGCGGGTTAGTTCGCGCCGCGGCCGCGTTTGCTCAGGCTGATCGAGAGCTCCGGTTTGCTGCCGTCGATCTCCACGCGCCGCGGGATGTAACCCGACTTCACGATTTCGAGCGTGATGCGGCGACCCTTGGGGATCTCGAAAGTGTACGGATTCGAGCCACGGCGCACCGTTCCGCGCACCAATACCTTCGCGTCGGGCGGCGTGATCTCGAGGCGAACTTGGTTGCTGTGCGGGTTCGCGGGCGGCGGCGCCGGCTCGGCGCTGGCGACTTCAGCGGGCACCTCCGCGGCTTTGGTTGCTTCCGACGAAGTTGCAGCAACTGGCTCCGGGCTGGGAGTGACGGCCTCCGCGCTCGGCGCGGGTTCCACCTCGGGCACACCCGGCACCACCGTCTGCTGTCGCACTTCGACGCTTCGCGGATCCGTGAGCGGACTGGTGGCGTTGCGTGCGGCCTCCGCCATGTCGGCGTTGCCGAGCAACGACGCGAGCTGCGGTCGGTGCGTTCCCGCGTAGACGCCGACGGCCGTCAACAAACACACGGCCGTTACGAGCAGGAGTTTGCCCCGGGCGCCGCCGCTGGGTGTGTCCGCGTCCGGCGCACGCGCTTCCACGGCCGGCGGTGGCGCCGACTCCAAAGTCTGCGTGCTGGCGCGCGAACCGGGCGCGCGCTCCGACTGTGAAGGGGGCGCTGACGCGAACGGTGGACGCGGCGATCTCGCGGGATCTCGGGGCATTGGGCGAGGCGGTGGCTCTTCGTGCAAGCCGCGCAGCGCTTCGTCCAGCGGATCTACGCGGGGCGTGTCCGTGCGCAGATTCTTGGCTGTCTCCTCGAGCTCCAGCGCAGCGGCGCGCAGGTGCTCGGCGGAGAAGGCCGGCAGTTGTAGCGTTTGCCCTGAGCGCGGATCCATGGACGCCAGATCCGAGGCGAGGGGAAACGGTTCGTGCGATGGCGCGCTGTTCGACGGCCTGGATGGCTCCACGCTCCATTCGGGCGCCGGCCGATCACTGTCGCCCGAGTACACCACCACCATCGGCGTGGCGGGTTTCAAATCCTGCCGCGGCTGCGCCTTCCAGTCCGCGGGAGGGGGGCGCAAGCTGGAGCGTCGAGCGCGCTCCTCCGACTGCGGTCGCTCCGACGAGGGAGCGCCCGGCTCAGACGAGCGACGGGAGGAGAGCGGATCGTGATCAGACATTCGGTGTGATCGCCCCGGTAGACTGCGTTGCCTGCGCGGATAGATCAAGAACAGAGCCACGCCGCACGTCCGTGCGGCGCTTGGAAAGTTCTGCTGTCCATCTGCCGTCCAATTGGGGACCACGCTGGCGAACCGCCGGCCAAGAGCCAGCGCCCAGCAGGCTTTGCCGGGCAAATTCAGCACTTTGGGGTGGTGGCTGGCGCCACTTCAGCAAGATACGGCCGGTCGTCGACTGTAAATCTACAGCTGCGGACGGGCGGAGTATGATGCCGAGCCATGTTGAAGCCGGGTGAATACATCAAAGACCTTTTGACCCAAGAGGCCGGCAGTACCGTGACTGCGCGGGGTTGGATCAAAACCCGGCGTGATAGCAAGGCCGTGCACTTCATCCAGCTGAGTGACGGCAGTTGTTTCCGCGACTTGCAAGTCGTGCTGGCAGGCGAAGCCTTCAGTGAAGCCGATTTAGCGCAAGCCACCACGGGCGCGTGCGTGGAAGTGCAGGGCCTGCTGCAGGCGTCACCGCACGCGGCTCAACGCGTGGAGCTCGTCGCCAGCTCGCTGCGCGTGATTGGTGCTGCGGATCCCGCGCACTATCCATTGCAGAAGAAGGGCCACAGCTTCGAGTTTCTGCGCGAGATTGGACATTTGCGTCCGCGCTCCAACACGTTCGGGGCCGTGTTTCGCGTGCGTAACGCGCTCAGCTTCGCGATCCATCAGTTCTTTCAAGAGCGTGGCTTCCTCTATGTGCACACGCCGATCGTGACCGCGTCGGATTGCGAAGGCGCGGGCGCGATGTTCGGCGTCACCACGCTGGACTTGATGAACTTACCGCGTGGGCCAAACAACGCAGTCGATTACAGCCACGATTTCTTCGGAAAACCGGCGTATCTGACGGTGAGCGGACAGCTGGAGGGCGAAGCGTTCGCGCTGGCGCTCAGCAACATCTACACGTTTGGCCCCACGTTCCGCGCTGAAAACTCGAACACGCCGCGGCACCTGGCAGAGTTTTGGATGATCGAGCCGGAGATGGCGTTCTGCGATCTGCAGGACGACATGCAGCTGGCCGAGGACTTCCTCAAGTACATCATCCAAGCCGTGCTCGATCGTTGCTGGGACGACCTCGAGTTCTTCAATCAACGTATCGACGATACCGTGCTGGCAACGCTGGAGCACGTGGCCACCTCGCCGTTCGAACACATCACGTACACGGACGCCATCCACTACTTGGAGCAGTCCGGAAAGAGCTTCGAGTTTCCGATCAAGTGGGGCTCGGATCTGCAGAGCGAACACGAGCGCTACCTGACCGAAGAGAAGTTCAAGCGCCCGGTGATCGTCACGGACTATCCGAAGGACATCAAAGCCTTCTACATGCGCGCCAACGAAGACGGCAAGACCGTGCGCGCGATGGACGTGCTGGCGCCGCGCATCGGTGAAATCATCGGCGGCAGTCAGCGCGAAGAGCGTATCGACGTGCTGAAGGAGCGGCTGCGCGCGCAGCACCTCAGCGAAGAGGCGTATTGGTGGTACTTGGAGCTGCGCAAGTACGGCTCGGCTCCGCACGCTGGGTTCGGTTTGGGGCTCGAGCGCATGTTGATGTACCTGACCGGCATGAAGAACATCCGCGACGTGATCCCGTTCGCGCGGACGCCGGGCTCGGCTGAGTTCTGATGGCGCTCACCGCGACGATGTACCGCTTCGATATGACGTTGTCCGACGTCGATCGCAGCGTATACGAAGCTCTGGAGGTGCGCGTGGCGCGCCATCCGTCGGAGAGCATGCGTTACTTCCTGCTCCGCACGCTGGCTTATGGCCTGTGTTACGAAGAAGGACTGAGCTTCAGCAAAGGCGGCATCTCGGCCACCGACGAAGCCCCGCTCAGTGTGCGTGACGCCACGGGTTCGCTTCGACACTGGATCGACATCGGTTCTCCCTCCGCCGATCGCTTACACAAGGCTACCAAAGCCGCACCCAAAGTGACGTTGTTCACCGCTGCGGATCTGAAGCTGCTGCGGCGTGAAGCCGCGACGCGCGAAGTGCATCGATTAGCCGAAGTCGTGGTGCAACGCTTCGAGCCGGCGTTTCTGGAACAACTCGAACCCCACATCGAACGGAACCTTGCGTTCGAGCTGGTGCGCAACTCCGGCGTCGTCTATCTGACGCTGGCTGGCCGCACCTTCGAAGCACCGTTGCCGGACGAAACGCTGCTCTCCGAAGATTGATTCGCCGTCACGCGAGTTGGCGACTCAGTTCCATGACGGCGTCGGGCGTGGAGGCGCCGCCGTGGAGCCGCAGCAGTTGGCGCACCGGAACTTTGATGGCGTTCAGGCGCGTGATGCATTCGCTTTGGGTGCGTTCGGCGGCGGCGCGACGCGAGGCGGCTGCGAGCACCGAATCGCTGGCTTGTGAATCCGACAGCGGCTCCAGCGCCGCGCGCTCGGTGTCGCTGAATAGCGGAGTCAACGCCGAATTGAGCACAATCTCCGTGATGGGCAGCGCCAGATCGTCGCGCAACGCCGATACCAGCTCCAGCGTTTCGTTGGTCGGCATCTCCTCCGGTAACGTCACCACCACGACGCCGCTCTTGCTCGGATCGCGCAAGAAGGAGAAGGCGCGTTCGGCGTCCGTACGCAGCCGTCCGGGTGGCGCTGCCGACAAGATCACCTTCGGCACGCGCAGCATATCCAGGCCGTGACCTGTCGCGGGCGCGTCGAAGATCACCACATCGAAGCGGGGGCGACCATCCGACAACGTCTCCGTGGTGTGGTACCAAGCCTTGCCCAGCAGCGCCCACTCCTTGAGCCCTGGCGCGCCGTTGAAAAATCCCTGCACGTACTTGTTGTCGAACAGCGCCTCCACCAGGCGCGGACTCTTGAGCACCAACGTGCCGTACTCGCGCAGCGCCACCTCCGGTGTCAGCAGCACACCCCACAGGTTGTGACGCAGCGGTTCAATCTGCGTACTCAGCGCCGCGCTCCCCACCAACTCGGCCGTCCGCGGCTTGGCTCCGCTGGTCGCGATCAGCACGCGCCGGCCAGCGCGCGCCATGGCCAGCGCCAGCGCCGCGCTCACGGTAGTTTTGCCCGCTCCACCTTTTCCGGTCACGAACAGAAAACGCAGTTGGTTGGGAGCAGGCATCGCCGGAATTCTAGCCACGCCCGGGCCGCGTGGTACATGTCGCAACCATGCGCGTCGTGTTCGGTCCGTTGTTCGTGGTGATGATTGCCTCCCAAGGCCTGGTTGGCTGCAAATCCAAGTCGGAAACGCCGGCGGCACCGGCGCCAGCGACCGTCACCCCGAGCGCCAGCGTCAGCGCCGTGCTGCCACCGCCCAAGCGCCGCAACTGGCAAATGCCGTCCGGCCCCGCGTTGGCCGTGATCCCTGGCCAAGGCCTCGGACCCATCCGCATCGGCGCCAACCTCGCCACGATAGAGCGCCTGATGGCGCTGCCCTGCGACGTCAAAACCGAGGAGATGTGTCGCTACATCGGTCGCGGCGTCGACTTCCACTTCGTGGGCGGCGTCACGGAGCGCATCCACGTCCAACGCGCCGGGCGCCCCGCCGGCAAGGACGCTAGCGGTGAAGAACGCGAGTTCGGTTTCTTCAACGGCGTCATCCTGCCCGATCTTCGCCTCGGCATGATCCCCGCAGCCATCCAAGAGCACCTCGGCAAACCTCAAAAGCTCGAAGTGCGCGTGCCCAGCGGCGTGGCCAACAACGCCGAACTTCACGAATACGACGGCATGCATCTCGAATACGACCGCATCGAGAACGGCAACCTCATCCTCGCCGGCATCTGGCTCTACAAGTCTGCGACCGCCATCCCCGAACCCAGCGCGCGCAAACCCGCAGCTCCCGTCCAAGGCAAGTAACGTTGCAGATGTTGGTTGGGTCCGTCGCTGCGCAAGCTGTCCGATAACCCACCAAACCTTCCGGTCGCAGGAGTTGGTGGGTCTCGCGCGTCACGGCCGACGCCGGACCCACCCACAAACCACGGTGCAGCCTGCTCGTCGCCGGAGCGGGGCCGCGCTCTCAACGCTGCACGGGGGAAGTCGTCGGTGCCATGCGCTGGGATTCAGCTTCGACGGTCGTCGGTGCCATGCGCTGGGATTCAGCGTCGAGCAGGGGACTACCTGCCGCGGTCCGAATCGGCGTACGTGCACGCATACGTCACCGCTGTAACGCCATTTTTGCGGCACTTCGCGGCTCCTGGCGAGACGGAGTTTGTGCACGTATGCCCTTTTCGTGTTTGGAAAGCCGTCCTCGCGCGCGCGTAACGCTCTCGCTGATTGCTCCGCGCGATCAAACCTTCGACGCGCGGCCACCAGCCGACACGAGGGTCACGACGTGCGGACGCGGCGGCGTTCTTGGATCATGTGCTGCGTGATGGCGCGCTGGGCTTCGGCCGTATCCACCAACGTCCAGACGTCGTGTTCGGCGCGGCCGCCGGCGACTTCCAACAATACGTCCGCAGCGCGTTCGGCGGGGACGGCGTCCAGGTGACGACCGGGAAGCTCGACGACAGCCGTGCGGGCGCGCAGACCTTCGAGCGTCTTCAAGATCTTCTCGAGAACGCGGCGGTAGCTGAGTTCGGAGAACTCCGCGGCGGAGCCGATGCCGAAGAGTAGGACCTTGTCGAAGGGGAGCTTGGGTTTGCCGGGCAACAGCAAGACGTCGCCGATTTCGCCGGTGGCGAAGCCGCTTTGAATCAGCCGAGAAATGCGGCCGTTCAGGCGCCAATCCACCAGACCGGCGACGCCATGCGGTGGGCGTTCGTCGGAGCTCAAGCCCGCGACCAGCACTTCGGTGCCGCACAAGTCGAGTTTGCGCAACGACGGCTGCGTGAAGCGCAGATCCACGCTCAGCCCTTCGATTTGCCGCCGGGCAGGTCGCGATCGACACGGCCGCAGTCGTCAGCGATGCGATCCAACACGCCGTTGACGAACGCTCCGCTCTCTTCGGTGCCGTACTGCTTCGCGATTTCGACGGCTTCGTCCAAGATCACCGCGCGCGGGACGTCCATCCGGTGCGCGAGTTCCCACGCGCCCAGCCGCAGCACGTTGCGATCGACGCGCGTCATCCGTTCGAGACGCCAGTTCTTGCTGGCGTTGCGGATCAGGGCGTCGGTCGCTTCCAGTTGGCTGGCGATGCCGCGCACCAGTTCGTCCGCGTAGGCGCGGCCTTCGGCGTCGCCCGGCGTTTCACGCCAGAAATCTGCGATCACGCGGTCGGCCGGTGTGGCCGCCGCATCCAGCGCAAACAGCATCTGCAGCGCCGCTTCTCGTGCTGTGGATCTCGCGCCCATGCTGCTCTCAGTAACCGGCGGCGCTGAGCGCGCGCCCGAGCGAAACCATTTCGATCGCGGTCAGCGCCGCTTCGAAGCCCTTGTTGCCCGCCTTGGTGCCGGCGCGCTCCACGGCTTGTTCGATGGTGTCCGTGGTCAGCACACCGAAGATCGCTGGCACACCGGAGTCGATCGCCGCGCCAGCGACGCCGCCGGCCGCTTCTCCCGCCACGAAATCGAAGTGAGCGGTGGAGCCGCGGATCACCGCGCCGAGCGCGATCACCGCGGCGAACTTCTGGCTCTTCGCCAAGCGCGCGGTCACGAGCGGCACTTCCCAGGCGCCCGGCACGCGCACGATCGTGATTTGATCCGCAGGAACTCCATGCCGAGTGAGCGCATCCACGGCGCCCTCCACCAAGCGATCGACGATGAAGTGGTTGAAGCGCGCTGCGACCAAAGCAAAGCGAGCCTCCGCGGGCACCGCAAACGTGCCTTCGATAAGCTCGGTAGATTTCGTCTCTGTCATGGGCGGCTCCCGCATCTATCACAACCTGCCGCTGCAGCACGCAAGCTCGGCGTCAGCGCGGCGCTTCTCCGCGCAGTGACACTGTTTCGACCAGGTCCAGCCCGTAGCCGTGAATCCCGGCGATTTTCTTGGGGTTGTTGGTCAAGAGCCGCAGCCGCCGCACGCCGATGGCGCGCAATACCTGCGCACCCAATCCGTATTCGCGCAGGGGAGCGCTGTGCGCCCGCGTTGCTGGGCCGCCTTGCGCCGGACTGAGGTCTTCACGGCCCAGCGAGCGCAGTTCGCTCACTAGGTCGCCGCGGGGTGGCAGATACACAATCACGCCGCGTCCCTCCTGCTCGATGCGATCGATCGCCTCCGCCAGGCTCCGGCCGCCCTCGGTCGCGGGCGAACTGAACAAGTCGCCGAGCGACGAACCGGCGTGCATGCGACACAGCACAGGCTCCTCCCCCGCCACGTCGCCTTTGACGATGGCCACGAACTGGCGCCGATCGATCAATCCTTCGAAGACGGTGGCGTGCCACGCGGTACCGGTGCGATCCAAGATGATCGACGCATCCGACAACTGCTCGACTTGATGTTCGGTCTGCAGACGATACGCGATCAAGTCGGCGATGGTCAGGATGCGCAGGTCGTGTTGCGCGGCAAAGCGCTCCAGATCCGGCATGCGCGACATGGTGCCGTCGTCGTTGATGATCTCGCAGACGATGCCGGCGGGTGAGTGCCCCGCGAGCCGCGCGAGATCGACGGAGCCTTCCGTCTGACCCGCGCGCACCAAGACGCCGCCGCGGCGCGCCACGAGCGGGAAGGTGTGACCCGGCACGAGTACGTCGCTGGGCTTCGCGTTGGGATTGGTCGCTACGCGAATGGTGTGCGCGCGATCGGCTGCGCTGATTCCGGTCGTCACACCCTCGCTGGCTTCGATGCTCACGGTGAAGGCCGTGCCCAGGCGCGGGCCGCTGCGACGAGGCGCGCTCATCATCGGCAGCTCCAGCTTCTCCACCTGCTCTTCGGTGAGCGTCAGGCAGATGAGGCCACGACCATAGATGGCCATGAAGTTGATGGCCTCGGGCGTGACGGCGTCGGCCGCCATGCACAGGTCGCCTTCGTTCTCACGATCTTCATCATCCACCAGGATGATCATCTTGCCGGCGCGAATGTCGTCGAGCGCCGCCTGCACGCGCCGCAGTGGCTCTGGGCCAATATCGAGAGCGCGGCCTGGCGGCTCAGGGGGGAGTTGTTTCATTGCGCGGGGGCCTTGTACACCGGCAACAAGCGGCCGGACGGTGATTTTTGCGCATTCTGGGGGCAGTGTCGCGTCCTAACGTGCGTCCGCTTGCGGGTTGCCCGAGCAGCCTGCATCATCGAGCCGTGCATCCAGCTCGAAAGTCCGTCACTTCCTGCGCCGCAGGTCGGGCGCGCTTGGGGACGGCAGCTGTACCATTCTTGCTCGCGCTGGCCTGCGGCCCGAGCGTGCAGTCGATTTACGAAGGCAACATTCGCTTCGAGCACTGTTATCGGCTCGATCTCGATCTGAACATCGTGCCCACGCACCGCGAAGCGTGCTGGAAGCAGTGGCTGTCGTCGTACACCTACGGTCAGCCGCGCGATCGCATCGAGTACGCCCGACGGCGCTTGCGCGCGTTTTCTGCCGGCGACATCTCGCGCCCGACGCTGGATGCGAGCCAACAGCGCAGCCAACACCGCGAATTTTACCTGGTGGTGCCCGAGCCAACCAGCGTGCGCGCGCCACCGCCGGCTATCGCTCCGCCGGTCAGCTCCGCGAGCGGCGGTCCCGCGGAGCCGGCACCGGCGCCGATCCCCTCGGCCGAAGCTCCCGGCGCCGCGTGTGTGGCGAAGTGCCAGGACGCGTTTCGCAGCTGTGAAGGCGCCTGTCAGAGCGACGCCGGCGTGGCGGCCCCCTCGGCCGCCTGTAAAAGCTGTCGCCCGGATTACAAACGCTGCGCGAAGCGTTGTTTTGACTGATTCGCGCGCCTGCCCGGGTTTCCCCCGGCAAATTTGACCACCCTGCGCTTTCGGCGCTACCTGCCAAGGACACGATGACGCTCAAGCGCTCAGCTCACGGGGCTCCGGTCAGCACCGAAGACCCCGCGTCCGCGACGCAGTTGCCGCGCGTGCTCCGCCCGCAACGCGCGGTGCCGTCGGACGCCGTGCGCCCCACGCGCGCCGAAGTGAATCTCGCGAATCTGCGTCACAACCTGCACGTGATGCGCCGCGCCGCCTTCGGGGCGGAAGTCTGGTGTGTGCTGAAAGCCGACGGCTATGGCCATGGCGCCAAAGCCGTGGCGCGCACGCTGGAGCGCGCCGGCGCGAACGGCGTGTGCGTGGCGCTGCTGGAAGAAGGCGTGGAGCTGCGCGAAGCCGGCATTCGGCTGCCGATCTTGGTGATGGGTGGTCACTACGGCAACGCTTGGGGTGAGCTGCTGCGGCACGAGCTCACGCCGGTCGTGTTCGAAGCCGCGCAGATCGAGGCGCTGGCAGAAGAAGTGCGCTTCAGCGGCGCAGCGCCGGTCGGCGTGCACTTGAAGATCGATACCGGCATGGCGCGCCTGGGCGTAGCGCCCAGCGACGTAGCGAGCGTGGCGGCGTGCCTCGCACGCCACCCCGAAGTGGTCCTCGACGGCTTGATGACGCACTTCGCCTGCGCGGACAGCGGCGACAAGGCTTCGCTGGAACATCAGCTCTCCGTCTTCGCGAGCGCAGAAGCCGCGCTGAAGCGCCACGGCTTGGTGCCGCGCTTGCGTCACGCCGCGAACTCCGCGGCCACCTTGTACTCGCCGCACACCCGGCTCGACATGATCCGCACCGGTATCGCGCTGTTCGGGGTCGAACCGTGTGAAGGCACTTGTCCCGAGCTGCGCCCGGTCATGAAGGTGTGCACCGAAGTCGTCGCGTTGCGCGAGCTCGCCATCGGCATGCCCGTTGGCTACGGCGCCACCTTCCATGCCGCGCGCCCGACGCGCATCGCCACGATCCCGATGGGCTACGCCGACGGTTTGAGCCGCGGCCTCTCCAACCGCGGCCACGTGCTCGTCCGCGGCCGCCGCGCCCCCATCGTTGGCACCGTCAGCATGGACATGACCATGCTGGACGTCACCGACATCCCAGACGTCGCCCTGGGCGACGACTGCGTGGTTTTGGGCGCGCAAAAAGGCCCGCTCGGCGAAGATGCGCTGGGCGCGCACGAGCTCGCGCGCGCGCTGGGCACCATTCCTTGGGAAATCCTCACGAGTATTTCGCGCCGCGTGCCGCGTTTCTACCGCGAGCCGTAGCTCGGGTGGATCCGCGCGCTAAACTGCGCGGGTCCGATGGCAGACGGCAAGTACACAGACGCGGAAGTTCGCGACATCATCGATCGCGCGCTGTCCAAGCATCCCGACTCCGGCCTGAGCCACGAGGAGCTCTTGGAAGTCGCCGGCGGCGTCGGCCTCACGCGCGAAGCTGTCGAGGCGGCCTCGCGCGAAGTCCTGGCCCAGCGCGGCAACGACCAACTCGTTCAGCGCATTTCGGAGCGAAAGAAGAAGCGCTTCTTCTCGCACCTGTACTCGTTTCTGATCGTCAACATCTTCTTGTTCACCGTCAATTACCTGACCACTCCCGGTGAATGGTGGTTCGTATTCTCTGCGCTGATCTGGGGGCTGTTCTTAGCGTTCCACGCCCGCGGCGCGTTCTCCAAAGAAGTCGGTGACCGCGCCCTGCGTAAGGAACGCAAGCGCCTGCTCGCGGAACGCAAAGCCGCGGGTCTGATCGACGCGAAGGAAAGCAAGGCGCGCGATCCGAAGCAGCTCGAACGTGCCGCCACGGAGTTCGGCCACGCCGTCCAAGAACAGCTCGGCGATTGGCTGAGCAAAGCGACGGCGGAGCTAAAGAACGCGCAAAAGCCCCGCGTACGTGTCGAACCTTCGCAGGGTGGGGCACCGAAGGATGCGCTGGAGGCTGAAGAAGAAGATCGCTGGCGCGAGCTGGAGCGACAAGAAGAAGAGCGCAACCGCGCGCGACGCTAGTCAGCGCCGTGGCGGCATGACGACGTCGATGAAGGGCGATTCTAGCGGGTCCGACGTTACGGACTGAGCCAGCTCCACCACGTCACTCACCGGAGGCGTCGGGCGCGCCACGTTGGCCTCCACCTCCGCGCTCTTCTTGCGTCGGCGCCGACTCTGTCCTTTGAACAGTGTCGGCGCGAACGCTTCTGCGTCGCGCGTCTTCGCGCGCACGTACAGCACGCCGAGACGGACATCGTTGTACGCTTCGCAACACAGCGTGAATGCCCGGCGCCGCCACTCCTTGGCGGTCGCTATCTCCTCCGGCGTCTTCTTCATGCGACTCGCCACGCGCAAAAATTCGTGGGCTAACGCGTTCGCTCGCCTCACGTCCGCCAAAGGCGCAGAGCATTTCCCTTCGATGCGCGGCCACTCACTCTCCAGCACGATGGCCAAGATTTGAAGGTCTGCCGATAGATTGAGGTACCCCTGCGTGTGACTCAGATTCCGTAGCCGCGATCCGGGAATTAGCCCTCGAGCGGCGAGGACCTCAGCGTCCATTGTCAACAACCTGCGCAATTGGGCGCCCTCCTCCAGCAGCTCTTCTGAGCACACAGAGGGCCGACCCGTCGTCAGACAGAGCGTGTGCGTGTATTGCAAACACCAGCCGTAGTCTTCCAGCCTATCGAAGCGGTCGAAGTTGAACTTCTTGAAGGTCTCCTCCAGCTGCGGGCGCACCGGAGCCAGCCGCGACGCTGACGAAACCACGATGGACGTCACCGTCTCCACGTCCAGATTCACCCGCTTCAACGCTTTCTTCGGCAGCGCCTCCAGCTCCGGCTTCAGTCGAGCAAAGGCCTGCTCGCCCAGCCCTGGCTGCGGACCCGTCGGCGGATTCCCCTCAGTCATTCATCGCCTATCCTCTACCTGAGACCCGCAGGCCTCCGACACCTTGGCTTACGCAGCGTCGCATCCAAACCTTCCCGCTTCGGTCGTTCAAAAGTTTGGTTGCTAGGCACAAGGCGAATTTCGGCACCTCGCTGCCTCTTCGACTCTACTGAAATCCGCACTCCTGTTGGCCACGTCGCCGTTTTTCGCGCCGTGCGAACACTGGAGTGTTCGGAGCGGCGCTTCGGCCGGATCTGCGAACACTCGCAGTGTTCGCGAGACTCGACGACCACTGAACACCACCACTCGAGTGTTCGCACTCACGCGTCTGAGACAGTCGCGGACACAGCAGTGATAGAATTCGTTCACTGCGGCTCGAAACAGAGCACTGGGAGTGCTCGGTTTCGTCATCGCGCGCCCGCTGCGAGCACTCGAGTGTTCGGAGGCCTCGGCCAAGCGACGCCATCACCGGTCGAGTGGTCGCGCCACCCCAGCGAGCGCGAACGCGCGAGCCAGCGCAACCACCGCGTCGCCGCGACCGATGCAATCCACGTGACCACTCACAAGGAAGGCCTATTCGAGCGTCTTCGAAGCGAGCTAGATCTCCGTCATTACAGTCCACGAACGCGCCGCGCCTATGAAAACTGGATCCGTCGCCTGGTTACCTTCCACAACAGGCGCCACCCTCGCGAATATGGTGAAGAAGACATCCGGACCTTCTTGGCCAGCCTGGTCGAACGCGGCGCCAGTGCCAGCACGCATCAACAGGCCCTCTGCGCCATCACTTTCTTGTTCCGCCAAGTACTCGCCATTCAGTCGCCGTGGGTCGAAGACCTAGTCCGTCCAAGACGCGAACCACGCCTCCCCGCGGTCCTTACCCGGAGCGAGTTCACGCCCTACTCAACGAAATGACCGGCGTGCCCAAGCTCATGGCCACCCTCATGTACGGCTCCGGCCTGCGCCTCCTAGAGTGCGCACAACTCCGCGTCAAAGACCTCGACCTCACCAAGGGACAACTCATCGTCCGACAGGGCAAAGGCCGCAAAGATCGCATCACCCTGCTGCCTGACCGAGCCCGCCGAGACCTTGAGTCTCAACTCCAAGCTGTAAGACTCCGCCACGCCCAAGACCTTCAACGCGGTGCCGGCTACGTCGCGCTCCCCGGCGCCCTCCGCCAAAAATACCCAGCCGCCTCGCGCGAGCTCCGTTGGCAATGGCTCTTCCCAGCTACCCGTTGCTACACCCACCAACCCACAGGCGAAACCCGGCGCCACCACCTCCACGAGACTGTCGTCCAACGCGCACTCCACGATGCCGTTCAACGCGCAGCCATCACCAAGCATGCAACCTGCCACACCCTCCGCCACTCCTTCGCCACCCACCTCCTTGAAGCTGGCTACGACATCCGTACCATCCAAGAGCTCCTTGGCCACGCCGACGTCTCCACCACCATGATCTACACCCACGTCCTCAATCGAGGACCCCTCGGGGTGCGGAGCCCATTGGACTAGCCAACCAGCGCTACCGGCACGCATGCGTTATCGAACTATACAGAACTGCGCACGTGGCTTATCTAGCGACGCCCGAGTTGGATTACCGGGAAAAACGGTTGGTGTGGCGGGTCAATATCTGCGTACCGCTCCGGGGCGTTGCGGGTTAGAATGAAGTTGGGCGGACGGGAATTCGGACGCGGGCTTCAGGCGTTGGAACGGGAGGTCATGGTCAAGCGAGGATGGAGATGCCGTCGAATCAGCGACCAGCGACGCATCGCATTCAGCGCCGCCTTGTTGGGTCTCGTCGGACTCGCGCTCGCATATCAGGTTTTTTCTATTCACGGCTGTCGGATTCCCGAGGGTGGCGTCGCGCGCATAGTTCGCACCGCCGCGCTCAACTGGGATCGCTCAGCACATGCTGGCATCTGCCCAACGTATGCCGACCTAGTTCGCAGTCGATTCTTGGAGCCATTGAACAACGGCGTCGTCGACGCTTCCGTTCGCGTTCGGTGCGAGCCCTCCGGCATAATCGTGCATTGGGCCGGACCCGACAACGAGTTCAGTACCTTAGACGATGAGACCGCCCCGGATCCGCTGGGCAAGCCTCGCCAGCTCACGTTCTCAAGGCTTTGGCCCGTGCTTCCCCTCGCATCCGCGGCGACACTGCTCTTCGCAATTTTAACCATCATCGCGTCAAAGCTTCGCTCACCGAACACTGCCATCCTTGCCCGCCTTGCGTCGGTACTGGGCTGGCTCGTGCTCGCCGCATGTGTCGGGTCGGGGATTGCCGACAGCGGCCTAGTCCACGCCTTCGCTCCCAACCGTGCTCTGGCGCCGGCGGACGCGCTTCGCTTGCGAACACGCGAGATTGACGCCCTGATTCACCAGACTACCTTTGGCGGCCTGGTCGCGGCGCCAGGCATGATGCTCGGGTCGCTCGGAGCGCGACGGCGACGACGACCTATTCACTGTAACCGTTCGGTCTGCCCCCGTCACTGACACGGAGAGCGCGTTCGGATAGACGTCGTTCGCGATGCGCGGGTCAGGTCGGAAGCGAAAGCACAGCGCGACGGAAGACGTTGGCGGCCAGCTTTTGCTGAGTTTCGGGCTGCTCGAGGGTCTGCTGCCAATTGGCGGGAGCGAGGTCGAGCAGGCGATCGCTGGGCCACGTGCGGATCAAGCAGAGCAGATCGCGGATGTA
>Ga0247764_1000117_pt1 | contig 28720 bp, 22 predicted proteins | sample UWRJL051202B4_FD_179932 | JGI IMG/M metagenome (GOLD analysis project Ga0247764, IMG submission 179932) | Plant litter microbial communities from Arlington Agricultural Research Station in Wisconsin, United States - UWRJ-L051-202B-4 | ecosystem: Environmental > Terrestrial > Plant litter >...
GCACCAGCCACCGGTCGATGCCGAGGTGCTCGCGCAGACGCTCGAGGTCTGCGACCAGGTGCCAGGTCGTGTTCACGCTGAGGTCGGCGTCCGGTTCGCTGGCGTGCGGCAGGCTCTTTCCCGAGCCGCGCTGGTCGAGCAGCACGATGCGGTACTTCCCCGGATCGAACAGCCTGCGGTGTTTCGGCCCGCTCTCGCCGCCAGGGCCACCGTGGAGGAACACCGCGGGCTTGCCCTGCGGGTTGCCACTGACCTCCCAGTAGATGCTCTGACCATCACCGACCTCGAGCATTCCGGATTCGTAGGGCTCGATGGCGGGGTAGAGATCACGCATCCCTCCAGCTTATTTCGGCAGCGCTCCGCGTAGGGGACCGCGGCCAGCGGTTCGATCATCCAGAGTGTCACCCCTCAATGGGGGATACACGAACGGGTCGACAATCGCGTAAAGTGCCGACTATTCCTTCGTTGTTTACGGAGGATTTACCCGCTCTACGAGACGACCAGAGTTTCGACGCGACCTTCCCACCCAGGAGGCCGTGATCAGTCTCGTTTGCCCGTTTCCCGACGGACTTCTAGAGCGGTCCCTGTAAAACCCGAACTACAGGACAACTCCGAAATGAATGAACTGACGGTCCCCCGACCCGACAGAAAGACGCCGTCCAGACCCCGGACGCGTCACTCCGCGCAGTCGCCGGCAGAAGCACTCTCGCCGTCCCGCCACATCGCAGAGCCCGCCTCTGGTCAGGCATGGGCTCGCGCCTACGGGGCACGGCTTCTCACGACCGACATAGCCATCATCGTGGGTGCGGTGGGCGTTGCCTTCTTCGCTCGCTTCGGTTTCGTTCACATTGAACAGATTCCGACGAGCCCGACGGCGCATTACGCGATTCTGTCGTTGGCCGTCGCAATCGGGTGGGCGGGCGCTCTATCGGCCTTTCGCACGAGAGACCTCAAAGTCGTGGGCATCGGCGCCGCGGAGTACCGCCGCGTCGTAAACGCGAGCACCACGATCTTCGGGCTCGCGGCCATCGTCTTCATCGCGGCGGAAGTCGACACGGCCCGATGGTTTTTCACCGTGGCCTTCCCGCTCGGCCTTATCGCCTTGCTCATCAGCCGCTGGCTCTGGCGCAAATGGTTGTTCACCCAACGCAAGTTCGGTCACTACCTCTCTCGGGTCGTCGTGGTTGGTCGACGCGGGGATGTCGAAAAGGTCGTCCGGCAGATGGATGCGAGTTCCGGTGCGGTCTACTCCGTCATCGGAGCAGTACTGGACAAGAACGACGATCGTGCCGATAACGGGGTGTTGCGCAATCTGGTGGTGAAGCGCGACTTCGACCGCATCACCGACTACGCGGCTGAACTCGGCGCAGACGGCATCGTCGTCGCCGGTCACCCCCACAGCGACGACTTCATCAGGGACCTCGCCTGGCAGCTCGAGGGCAAGTCGGTTGAGTTGATTCTCGCGACAAGCCTTGCCAACGTCGCGGGCCCACGGATTCACTTCCGACCGGTGGATGGGCTTCCCTTGCTCCATGTAGAGATCCCGCAGTTCGAAGGGGGCAAGCACCTGTTGAAGCGAGCACTCGATGTCACCGTGTCCGCTGCCGCATTGCTGTTCCTCGCACCGTTCTTCGTCATTATCGCGCTGCTCGTTCGCTCGGACAGCCCAGGAAATGCCTTCTTTACGCAGCAGCGAGTCGGACGGAACGGACGGACGTTCGACATCGTGAAGTTCCGCTCCATGGTCAGCAACGCTCCGGAGTTGCTCGCGGACCTCACCGAACTCAGCGAGGGCAACGGCGTGCTCTTCAAGATGAAGAACGATCCCCGCGTCACACGGCTCGGGCGCTTCCTTCGCAAGTACTCCATCGATGAGTTGCCACAGCTATGGAACGTCTTCACGGGGGACATGAGCCTAGTGGGCCCCCGACCGCCCCTTCCAAGCGAGGTGCTCGGCTACGAGGATCACGTTCGGCGGCGCCTGTACATCAAGCCCGGTCTCACGGGAATGTGGCAGGTAAACGGCAGGTCGGCGCTCAGCTGGGAGGACAGCGTACGACTCGATCTGTATTACGTCGAGAACTGGTCAGTGGTCGGAGACCTCATGATCATGTGGCGCACGGTCCGGGTGGTGGTTCAACCCGACGGCGCCTACTGACATCCTCCCGCGGGTGGCCCACGTGGGCTTCAGGTTAGTTCTCCACGAATTCGCCTGACGCTGAGCTCCCACGAGTAGCCCATTTGCTCGACATCCACTGCCGAGGCTCTCCCGGCACCGAAAGCTGCTCTAATCGCCTCAGCGGTCATCTCGATGTCATCGGGAGCCGCGAACCGCGCAAGATCGCCCAGGATCTCGCGGAAGACTGGGATGTCGCTCGCCACTATGGGCGCGCCGAACGCCGCCGCCTCCAACGTCGGCATTCCGAAACCCTCGTCGCGCGACAGGAAGAGAAAGACCCGGGCCCGTGCATAGAGCCAGGCCAACTCGCCGTCACTCAGGAAACCGAGGAAGCGCACCACGCCGGCCGAGACGGCCTCGGCTGTGACGCTTCCCAGAGCGGCAGCCTTTCCTTCCGGCTCACCGACCACCAAGAGGGGAGTCTCGGCTGTCGCCACCCCGGACTCCAGAGCAGCTGCGATCGCGACGCCCAGATTCTTCCTGGCGTTCAAACGGCCGACCGAGAGGAGGAATCCATCCAATCGCTCAACACCGGGAGGTGGAGTCGGAGTCGCGAGTCTCAGTCCCACGGACAGGCCCAGACCCACGGGCGAGACCCGTCGGCCACCCGACGCGAATGAAATGCGTTTCGACTCTGTCTCAGACGACGTGAAGACCCACCCAGCACGCCCGAGAGTCAACGGCATCAACCGAAAATAGGCTAACTCCACCCGAGTGAACCACTCCGGATTCGTGACGAACATCAAATCGTGAACGAAGACGGCCGATCTCCCGAAGAGTGGCGTGAAGTTATGCGTCAGCGTCACGTCCACACGGAGTCGTTTCGCGAGAAGCGGAAGCTCGAGAATGGCGCTGATGCCCTGCGGTCGCAGACGAGTCGCCACAAGACGCACCCGGGCGGGGAGATCGGCCCGCACGAGTTCCATGTCTGCCGCCGGCACGGCCACGACCATGTCATCGTCGGGGTACTGCCGTTCCCAGGCCAGAACGAATTCTCGCATTACCTGGCGGTTCGACACCGGACCGCGAATCCACCAAAAGCCGTCGAAAAGGATTCGCATCACCGGCGCCCGTCCGTAGCCACGTGTCCAGCGTAAGGGACTCAGGGCTGCTCCAACGGGCGGTCACACGGGCGAAACAATGCGCCGATAGGCTGAGGCGTGGTGTCAGCGAAGGATCGACCAATGGAACCAACGACGTACAGGGCGACGTTGGCGCGTCTCTCGGCAGCCGGCAAGCCCGGACGTGGTGCACCGCCGTATTCCCGGTGGGTTAATCGGCGTTTAGGACGTTGGCTGGCCGCGGTTGCCTACGTGCTCGGACTCACCCCGAACCAGGTCACGGCGATCAGTGCGTTGTTCACGATGTCGTCCCTTGTGCTGGTGATCGCAGTGCCACCCCAGTGGTGGGTGGGAATCCTCGTCGCACTCCTGCTCCTTTTCGGCTACGCACTGGACTCTGCCGACGGTCAACTCGCGCGCCTCCGCGGTGGCGGAAGTAAGTCTGGCGAGTGGCTCGACCATGTCGTAGACGCGACGAAAATCGGCGTGATGCATTCGGCCGTGTTCATCTCGTTCTATCGATTTGATGGCGAGCGGGACATCCGCGTTCTCGTCATTCCCCTCGTCTTCATGACCGCATCATTCGTGTTCTTCTTCGGGATGATCTTGACCGATCAACTGCGTCGGTCCGCGGCCATGCAGGCGGGCCTGACGTACTCCAAGCCGACCGGCTCGGGCGGCGGTTTTCAGACCCTTGTTGCGCTCCCCACCGACTACGCGGTTCTATGCCTGTCGTTCGTTCTTCTCGGTTTTCACGATGCATTTGTCATCGTCTACATCGTGCTTGCAGCGGCTCAGACGTTGATCACCCTCGCCGTACTGGTGCGCTGGTGGAGAGAGTTGCGTCGCGATGACGCCGCGTCTCAGCGCTGACCGCTGAACTCGTCGACCAGTTGCTTGGTGCTGCGGATGTTGGCGCGGCTGGAAGCCCCGAACACGATGGATTCGATGTTCGCCTGCTCGCTGACCCATTCGATGGCTTCGCGAGGAGGAATCGCCCCGGAGGCGAATACTGACATGGCAACCGCCCGGAACTTCCGGTGCGTCAGCGCATTTTGGTATGCCTCGATACCGCCTGACATCCGGAACCCCAGCTTGTTGATGTTCGAGCAGACAATGGGATTCTCAATGCCGGCATCGTCCAGAGCATCGAGAAGCGAGGGGAGGTTCATCGTGATGAAACCCGGTTCCGCGCCGTATCGCTTTCGCACGTGCTTCGCGAAGATCGCGAAGGCGTCGGTGAAACCGAGCCCCAGCAGGAGGTCGACCACGACGTTCTGCAGCCAGATCACGGGGGTTGATAGCCCCTTGAACATCGCCATTTCAGCGTCGATCAGAAGCGTTATGAGACCTTCGACATCTTTGCGGGCAATCGATGTCCCGCCGCGGACGACGGCATTCATCACCCCTTCTTCCGGAAGGAATTTACGCACCGCTCCGAGCATGCCATTCTCAGTTACAGCATCGGCGTACTTGTGGGCATATGGCATGCCGGGGTAAAAGGTGAAGTCCGAATAGCGTGCAGGGTTACTGCGCACGAGTTCGGCGATCTGCGCGATCCGCTCGTGGGTCGTGCACATGAAGGTCGTAATGCCCTCGTCGTAGGCGATATCCAGTACCTCCATGACCGCGTCGAGGTCCTGAAAGCGCATTGCCTGGGCGCGGGCCTTCTCTTCGGACATGTGATTCACGCCAAAGAACTGGTTGTCGCCGAAGAGTAAACGGTCCAAGCGAAGCACTCCTGTTGTTGAGGGTCTGGGCGGGGCGGGTTGCTATCCGCGGCGCGCGAACAGTCGCCGTTTCGTCGAAGCCGGGGTGGGCACGACCGCATCTGCATCGACTGTCGACGGCCCAGCCTGCGCGTCGATCGTGAGCAATTCCAACACCCGGTCGGTCACGACGGCGCTCGCGAAACTGTTGGTGTCGGCGAGCTCGCGATTGCCGACACGGCGCACGAAGTGATCCAACTGGGCGCTGTACTCCTCGCCGCGGAGGTAGAACCACACGTTGTCGGTGAGCTCCGTGGTGTACCGAACGTTCCAGCCCCTGTCATACCCAGCGATGTCGGGAGCGGAGTCACGCAAGTACACCTGCACTTCTTGGCGATCAGCGTGGATCCGGCCGGCCGTCCCGGTGATGGTGATCTGCGTCGTCATCTTTCGATACGACTCGTCCGACCAATTGACGGACAGTTGCGCACTGACCCCACTGGGGTAATACAAGGTGCTGAACACCTCGTCCTCGGTGTTTTCGGAGAAGACGCTGCCCAAGACGGTCCCGCCGACGCCGATCGGTGCTCCCGCATACCAACTGAGGAGATCGACGGGGTGGGCGGCATAGTCATAAAGACATCCGCCGCCCTCCGTACGCTGGCTGCGCCACGTCGACCCTTTGGGTTTGAGGACGACCGGGCCATACGCTTCCGCGAGGATGTGGGTCACCCGGCCGATGGCACCGGCGTCGAGGAGCGCCTTGACCTCGGCGAATGCGCCCACGAAACGATTGTGATAACCCACCTGGGTGACGACGCCTTTCTCGTCAGCAAGAGTTGCCAGCGACATCGATTCGGCTGACGTGAGCGTCAGGGGCTTCTCGCAGAACACGCTGAGTCCGTGCTCGAGCGCCGAACGCACCATCGGTCCGTGGAAGCGAGTCGGAGTGGCGATCAGAATCGCGTCCAATTCCACCGAGTCGAGCATCGTCTGGTAATCGGTGTACGTCGTCACCCCCGTGTACTTCGACAGGACGTCAAGGATGTACCCGGTCGAATCGACGACGGCCACCACGTCTACGTCGGGATGTGCCTTGATCATCGCGAGATGCGAGAGACCCATCTTGCCCAACCCGACGACTCCGACACGTATCACTGCGTTCCTCTCCGGCGCTCGACTACCCGCGCGGGCTCTGCGCTGTCCGGCGCGATATAGCGATTCAATAGGTTCTCGTACTGTTCGCCGATGCGTTCCCAGGTGAACTCCTCGGCGTGCCGGGCGCGACTCGACTCGCCGAGTCGCGAACGAAGGGCCGGGTCGTCGAGCAGTCGAGAGACTCCGTCGGCCACGTCGTCTACGGTCGAGAAGTAGATCGCGCCTGCCCCCACGACCCATCGGTTATATGGATTGTCGTGGGCCAATACGGCGTTACCGGCCGCCATCGCCTCGACGAGCGATGGATTCGTTCCCCCTACGGTATGACCGTGCAAATACCCCGACGAGTGGTAGCGGATGGCGGCGAGTTCGGCGGGGTCGTATATTGCGCCCGGGAAGACGACCTCGTCGCTCGCCGCCTCTATTACCGCGCGGTGATAGTCATCGGTCAGCGGAAAGTAGTTGCCCAGGACGACGAGCCGGTGGTCGCGACGCTGCGCCGAGAAACCCGTCACCAGTTCGAGTATTGAGTTCTCGGGGATCGGCCGGCAGATCAGCGTGAGATATTCTCCCGGCACGAGACCCCGGCTCGACACGGGATCGCGCGGCGCGGCGACAACCGGGTTCGCCCCATAGGTGATCGTGGTGAGTTTGGAACGTCGCGCTCGAGTGGCCAGATACTCCTCGATGACGGGGTGGTCAGCGATGAGGTCGTTCCCGACGAAACAGGCGATCCGCTCGTTGAGCCACAGGATCGACTGTTTGACCTTGCCCCATCGCGCACGCGACCACTCGATGCCATCCATGTTGATGATGTTCGGAATGCGACGCATGCGCTGCAAAACGTTGAAGACGGCGGTGTTGTACCCGAAAGTCAGACAGACGTCGGAAAATCTGACAGCATGTCGAATCGATCGCAGATCGAATTCGGACGTACCAATCCAACCTTCGCGATCCACCGGGATCAGCACGCGCTCGAGCCCGTTCCAGAGGTCTTCAGTAATCGGACCGGTTCCAGCGACTTGGCAGTACACGATGACGCGCCAGCCGTGGTCGCGAAGATAGAGCCCCACGTTCTCTGCAGCGGTCTCGAATCCGCCATAAGCGGCAGGGACCCCGTGGGTGCCGAGGATGCGCACTGTCTTTGTCACTGATACGGTTTCGGGTCCGTCGGGTGATGGTGGTTCGGCCGATTGGCCGGTGAAAAGGAGTCTACGTCACCGTCACGTCGTACCGACCGTCCCCATCAGGGGGACGCCGGGACGTTCTGCACAGTAGCCTGAAACCTCCCAGATGCCCGGAGGAGATTCCGCTGCCGTCAGATAATCCGACAATAGTCGTCCAACAGTCCTTCCCCAGCCCGAGGCCGACGACTAATCCCTACCTCGTCCAGTTGGCCGCTCAACTCGAGCGCACCGACGGAGTTGACGTCCTCACATTCAGCTGGAAGAGCGCTCTCCGAGCTGATTACGATGTCTTCCACGTCCACTGGCCGGAGAACCTCGCCAAGGGCTCCACTCCGCTCAAGAGTCTGGCCAGAAGGATGTTCACGCGGGTGCTTCTGTTTCGACTTCGGCTGAAGCGAATTCCCATCGTGCGCACGATGCACAACATCGATCGTCCTGAGGGACGTTCCGGTTCCGAATATCGCATTCTGGATCAGATCGATCGACAGACAGCCCTGGTGATACGCCTCAATGCTCTCACTGCGGTTCCCGGGTCGCTTCCTTCCGAGACCATCCCCCACGGGCACTACCGCGACTGGTTCGCGTCGTACCCGAAAGCCGAAGCGGTTCGTTCGAGACTTGCCTTCTTCGGCCTCGTTCGTCGGTACAAGAACGTGGCTCATCTGGTGGCCGTCCACGCCGAATTGCCATCCGAGTACACACTGACCGTTGCCGGAAACCCGTCGACGGCCGACCTCGTTTCGGAGATCGACGCGTCCCGCGCGGGCAACACGCGAGTGGAGCTCGACTTTCATTTCTTGACAGACGCGGAGCTGGTGTCCGTAGTGACGGAGTCGGAACTGGTGGTGCTCCCGTACACGGAGATGCATAATTCGGGAAGCGTGCTGACGAGTCTCTCGCTCGGCCGTCCCGTGCTCGTTCAGGACAACGCGGTCAACCGCGCACTTGCTGAGGAAGTCGGAGGTCAGTGGGTTCAGCGGTACACGGGAGAATTGACTGCGGAGGACATCCTCTCGGCGACGCGCGGCATCCGCACCATCCCGCCCGGGAGCCTGCCCGATCTTCACCTCCGAGATTGGACGGGTGTCGGTCGGCGTCACCTCGACGCCTACCGACGTGCCCTTCATCGGCACGGAGTTGATCTGGGTTAGTCGACGGGGCGTCGGTATTCGAGGTACTTGTAGCCCCAGGCACCGCCGACCATACCCACCCCTCGCGCGAGGGTACGCACACCACGCGCACGGAGGTCCACCCGGCCAGTGACGATTCCCCCGGCGAACCGTATTCCACCGCCGAGTAGCCGCACCCCGCCTTTGCCTGTCAGGCGCGTGCGGGTGACGAGTCGCCGGAACGCTGATCGCTCGAGCTTCACCGACGTGATGGCCCAGCTGTTGCCGCTACTCATCGCTCGGAGGGTGACCCACCGTCGGGTGATGCGATGTCGAGGAACAATATCCATGACGATGGCCTCGTCACACCACACGATCATCCCTCCCGCCCGGGTGAGTTCGCGCGTGAACATCGTGTCGTCGCCGCCGGTGATGCCGAAAGCGAGGTCGAAACGGATGTCGTGCGCACGCACGAAACGAAGGTCGAGAAGGAGGTTGTTCGTGGCCGCCACTCCGACAACGGTTCCCGACTGCACGCGCTTGCGCTGAAAGAACCGCCCCGCACTGATCCACGGGTCCGGCTCGACTTCGAATGTCGAGACCACTGGCCCGACGACCGCTGTAGCGCCCGTGAGACGCCACGTCGATAGCAGGAGCGAGAGCCACGCATCGGTGGGGCGCTCATCGTCGTCGATGAAGACGAGCAGGTCGGAGTCGCTCGCCGAATCGAGTGCGCAATTGCGCGCCGCCGAGATGCCAGGCACGGGCTCGTGGCGGTATTCGACATCGACCGCACTCGCTCGGGAGAAGCCGACGACCGTCTCTCGCGCGCTCCCGAGAGGGTCGTTGTCAACGACTGTGATCGACACGTGGAGACCCTCGGCCTGCGCCGTGACAGCCTGCGCTACGAGGGACGGCAAGATGTCCTCAATGTCACTCGGCCGCTGAAATGTGAGTACGGCGATGGTGAGAGACGGCACCGGGTCAGCCACCCAGACCACGCTCGCGGAGCTTCTTCATGATCATGGCGACAACGTAACGAACCCGGTATGTGCGCACAAAGGTGGTGACTTCTGTTCGATTTCGAAAGAGCCCGCGCTCCAACCAAAGATCTTCAAGCATGGACGTCGCACGCCGATCCATTCGCGCGAGGGCGGTTCTGTGAACAGAAATCATTGCCGGGTCGCGCTCGGCGATCTCAGAGAGGGCCCTCTGCACGCCGGCGACGTTGGCACCCTTAGGCCATACGGCAGGGCACGGGATGCCCGAAGAGTCGTAGAGCTCGTCCAGATCGTAACCATGAGCGGTAAGCCATGCGGAGTAGAAGAAGTACTCGGTCAACCGCGCTCGGATGAACTCCGTCGCGAAATCCCTCCCGCTGCGCGCCTCGACGTCGTCCAACAGGTCTCGCACGAGTGGGGAATACAGGATGAAGGGAGTGGCGGTGGACGTGAACCGAGAAATCCGGCTCTCAGGATCGAGCCCGGCGAAGCGCATCACTCGCTCGAACGCCGGCTTGAGGGGATGGCTCGCATAACTGTGGAAATTCCCCAATGGGCGACCATCCGTCGCCTCGAGATCCGACACGGTCGTTCGACGAATCAGGTGATTCTTTGCGTCGAGAGTGAGGTACCGATCGGTCGCTACCAATCGGGCCACCGCGAGTTTTAGCACCTGTTGAAGATTCCACCCGGTGGCTCGCGGCAGACCGGAGACAGAGTCAGCTCGGACGAGTTCCACCATGCTCGCGAAGGGACCATATTCAGCGAGCACGCTCCCCCAGAGCTTCTCTCGCATGCCGCGCGCCGTGTTGTCGATAACGAGGATTCGAGCCGACACTTCGGGGGCGAGGTACCTCGCGAAGGATCGCGCCTGAAGCTTCAGCAGCGGAATCTCGGGTTCGAAGACCACCGTGACGATGGTCATTCCGCGCCCGCTTATGAGTTGGCCCTCGACACTCGCGACTCCTCACTGTCGTCTTCCCGATCCCGGTCCACTATGCGGTCCAAGCATCCCACAGGCTCCGCCCCGCGTCCCAAGACTCCGATGAGATGCTTCCGGGCGACATCTGAGAGGATGGTGCTCACAGCGGGCGAAGCCTGGCCGGCGGGGAGAGGGGCGGGGCAGTGGTCCTACTCGCCATCGCCCTGGTCGGCGTCATCGCCGGCGCGTTGATCTTCCGGGCAGCCCCTCGTCTGGCCTTTGCCGCGTGGACAGGCGTGCTCTTCTTCGTCCCGATCTGGGTCGGGTTCTCCCTGGGTTATTTCTACAGCGCAATCACCTTGGTGACCCTGCTGTGCGTCATGGCCGCATCTGCGCATGGCTTCAGGTTCACGAAGGTCGATTGGATCCTGATCGCATTCGGTCTGCTCGTCACCGGATCATTCGCATTCGGCGGCGTGGCACTGGGCCATCTTCTTATCGCAGTCCTCGACTGGCTGCTCCCCTATCTGTTCGGGCGAGTGGTGCTCGCCCGGGTTGGAATCCACTTCATCAGCGCATGCATCGCGGTCGCCGCGGTATGCGCCGCGGCGCTGGCCATCGTCGAGTTCGTGACGGGAACGAATCTGTTCGTCCTCATGCGATGGGACAACATCGGTTACACCCTCTGGTCGACTCTTCAGCCCCGTGGAGGCTTCGTGAGAGCTGAGGGCGCATTCGGTCATTCCATCGCCCTGGGCGCGTCCCTATCGATCGCGAGCGTTTTCGTCTTGGCGACGCGATGGAAATTAGGCATCCGAATCGCATGCCTAGCCGTGCTCGGTGTCGCCGTCGTATTGACGTTCAGCCGAATCGGCCTCGTCAGTCTCGCCCTGGGAATCGTGCTTTCGATTGCTTTCTTGGCGGGGCTACTCACAACTCGAGCTCGACTGACCGTGGCAGCCATCTCAATCCTGGGCGCCCTCGTGGCAGTCCCCTTCCTCAACGAAGTTTTCAGCGCGGCGGGAACTGAAGCGTCCGGTAGCGCCGACTACCGACTCGACCTGGTGTCTCTCGTGTCGTTGATGGCCCCTCTGGGTCGCAGTCCCGGCTACCAGGTGCTGCCGAACGGCGAGGTGTTCGTGGGAAGTTTTCAGTCAATCGACAGTGTGCTAATCCTTCTCGGCCTGAGGTTTGGCTATATTCCGCTGATCCTGTTGCTCTGCCTGCTCGTCACCGCGGTGGTTGCAATGTTCCGCAGCCGGGCGAATCCCCCCCTGATCGCTGTGATAGCGCAGATCCCCACGTTCGCGACGGTCGATCTCATTACGCAGTTGCCCTACCTGGTTTGGTTCTGCGGAGGACTCGCCGTGAGCCTGTATATCCTTGACGACGAGCGTGCCGGCACACCTGCGATGAAAAAGACGTGGGCTCTCGTGCCCGAAGGGGGACTCGATAGACATGGTTGAGCAGCAATCTGGGTTGACGCTCGGGCGACTGGGCAAGATCGTGCAGCGGAGCTGGGTAGCGATCGTTGCGTTGGCCATTGTGGGCGCGGGATCCGCATACCTGATCTCCGCGATTCAGACGCCCATTTACAAGGCGAGTGCATCGCTCTACTTTTCGCTCACGCAGGGCGCCACGAGCTCGGACCTCAATCAGGGCTCTGCCTACACGCAAGCTCAGATGCTCTCCTTTGCCCAACTTGCAACGTCAAGTATCACACTCGAGCGCGTCATCGATGACCTGGACCTCGACGTCAGCTCAAAGGATCTGGCGCGAAATCTCGAGGTGACGATTCCCCAGAACACGGTCATCCTCGACATCTCCGCCTCCTCGACCTCGGCCGCCCGCGCCGCGCGCATCGCCAACTCGGTCGCATCGAACCTGTCTGACGTCGTCGTGCAGTTGGCGCCCTCCGACGATGGATCGGCGCCGGCGGTGTCCGCGCGGATCATCGAACCCGCCGTGACGCCGCAAAGCCAATCGTCTCCGAACAAGCTCCGGGATGCCGCGCTTGGAGGAATTCTCGGATTACTGCTCGGCGCCGTGGGGAGTGTCGTCTTCGCGCTGCTCGACACTCGCATTCGTTCCGCTGAAGCTCTGGCGACAGTCACCGACCTCCCGCTCCTTGGCCAGATCGCCAAGTCTCAGGCGACGACCGACCGTAGACCCACGATGGTTCGCAATCCGAATGGCGAAGAGGCGGAGTCCTTCCGCCGGGTGCGGGCGGGTCTCCGCTTCGCCTCGGTGGACAAGGACGTCCACGTGATCCTCGTGACGTCGGCGCTGCCGTCCGAGGGCAAGACGACTCTCTCGGTCGACTTGTCGCTCGCCATGGCTGAGGCTGGTACCCGTGTCTTGCTGATCGACGCGGACTTTAGGCGCCCGCGCGTGGCAGAACGCCTCAACTCCGAGGGCGCAGTCGGGCTGACGACAGTACTCGTCGGCGGAGTGTCGCTCGATGACGCACGGCGTCCCTATGGCTCAACGAGTCTCGATCTGCTTCTTTCTGGTGAGGTACCGCCCAACCCATCGGAGCTGCTCTCGTCCGTCACGATGAGCCAGACCCTGGCCGAGCTGAAAGAAGAATACGACGTCATCGTTGTCGATACCGCCCCGGTGCTGTCCGTTGCCGACGCGACGCTTCTGGCTCCTCTAGTCGATCTCACCCTCCTGGTCGTCGACGCATCGAAGTCGAGAAAGGCACAGTTGGGTCGGGCGATTCGCGCGCTGGAGGGAGCGGGTTCAGATATCTCCGGCATCGTCCTCAACCGGGTGCGAATTGGGCGGCGGCGAGACGCCTACTACTACGACCTGTCAGCCGACGCCGCGGAGCCAAAGACACGATGGTTCCTCGACAAGGTGCGCCCCGCGACCGAGGACGAGCCACGCGCGGCCGGTGGGCTCGACGACGTCGACATCGCTCTCGATGGTGCCGTGGGACGGGCACGTGGCGACGTCACCGAGGACCCCTGGCTCGAGCCCGCAGAGGGGCGTGAAGCGCAAACCGAGGGGCGTGAAGCTCACGAGGAGAACCCGCGCGTTGCCGAGGAGGACAGCGCGTCAGCGACAGCGGAACTCACGACCACCGCGAAGTCGGCGAGAAGCCCCCGCTCGCGCACCAACAAGGCACGCGTGTCTGCACCATCAGCAGAGGGACCGCAGCAGGGGCAACGAGAGCTCGAGTAGGGCTACCGCCTTGTCCCTACTGTTACGCGCCTGACGGGCCAGACTTGCGTCGGCGGCCATCGCGATAACCTCGGCGGCAGGGGTGGGCGATGTTGTCAGTCCCACGACGTGCGGCCAATCAATGGAGCGCATGAGCGGTTCGAATTTACGCGAGTATGCCATCGCGATCGCCGGAACGCCAGTGGACAGCGCGTTGAGACAGGCATGCATTCGTGCGCCGATGAGTAACGACGATGCGGCGATCACCGAGCGAGCGTCGTCCAAGCCCTCCGGGACGTAATAGTCCACGGCACCCTCGAATTCCTCACTCAATGCACGCGCCGTCGGCACGTCGTTATCACGGTCACCTGAATCCAGCACGTGCGGGAGCAGAGTCACCCGGCGATCGAGACCGGTAAGAGAGCTGATGATGGTCCGCACCGCGGAACGATAGGCGATGTGGTCGACGTGAGGATTGTCATTCCACAGCAGTCCAGAGACATTGAGGATGACGTCCCGCGAAGCAGCTGGTGCGGGTTGATCAATGCCGAATACAAGGTCCGACACCGTGGCGTCGACCTTTCGTCCGAGGCGTTCTGATGCGGCGGCACTGTCGGGATCTCTGGCGAGCACGAGCGCTGACCGCTGGAGCGTCCTTTTCGCCATCGCTCTCCCGCGGCGAGTGGTGAAGGGCCCGATCGTCTGCGGTGCCATCACCACGGGTGTCCCGGCCTGTCGGGCATACTCATGGATGCTCGACATGACACCGAGGCGTCCGAGGCCGTATATGTCGGCGAAGCTGTCTCCGGAGCGAGTGTCCCAGACGAGATCGAAACTCCCGAGCCAGCGCTGCATTCCCAGCCGCCCAGTCACGCGTTCCCTGGCGAGCGACCGCATGCGTCCCCAGGGCAACTCGGGCGGTCGCTTGCCGTAGTCGGCGTACACGAACTCCGCCTCTGGCCAGACTTTGCGGAGCAGATCATGAGAACCCTGAGCAAGGGCGCGCACGCCGAGGTTTGGACTCACGTCACTCGCCCACAGAACTAGTACACGCATCCGGCTTTCCTTTCGCCTGGCCACCGGTCGGCGCGCCTGTGCCAGCCTAATTCCCCAGTACACGCCCCAACGCTGCTCCCGCTTCAGTGCCCGCATTGAGAGCGGCTCCCACCACGGCGCGATGTCGATGCGCGCTCCCTCCATGTGCATCCGGAATGTCGAAAGGGTCGTTTACCGTTGCGCGAAACATCCGTCGGCGCGGTTCAGGAACGACAATCAACCCGCGGCCGAGGTTCAACCAATTCGCCAAGCCCGTTGACGAGGAGATCTCGCTTCGGTCGTCGGGAAAAACGGTCTGATCGACGATATGCACCAGCTCGCGATAGGTGAAGAATCGATCTCGAATCGAGGGATGTGCGGTGGCCAGGTCCGCTCGCAGCTCTCGGGTCGCGGTGAGCACGAGGTCGAACTCCGCCGGATCGATCGCCGACATTCGCCGCGACCGAAATCCTCGGACGAAATCGACGCTCTCCGAGTCCGACTCGAGTATCGACGAGCCGACCACCGAGCACAGCCCAGCGCCTGGGCGCGCTCGCATTCCGGCGCTCTCGACGTGAGCCGTAGGAAGGCAGCGACCCAAAGCGAATCCGAACGCCGGCGAACGGCATACGTTACCTTCGCACACGACCAGCACCGATAGAGCGGCCTGTTCGCGGGGCATGTGGTCATGATATCCGTAAGCCCGTCGCATGCCGACTGCCGAATTCGGAGCCCCGCTCCGACGATAGAATGCGACGACCAGGATGTGATTGGCGACAGAGAGGGACAGACGTGCGCGAAGCGGTCACTCCAGGAGACGAACGAGTCCTTCTCGACGGCGCAATCCGCGCCGTGATCGAACGTGATGCATGCAGCGGCTGCGGCGCATGTACCCTCCTGGATGGCGGCCTTCGGATGCGCGAAAGTGCCGACGGATATGCTCGGCCCCACCGCGACGCCGAGGGGAAGATCGTCGACGATGCCACGGTTCGTTTCGCCTCGGCCTGCCCAGGGGTGACCGTATCGGCCAACCCGACCGCCGGCGCACGTCGTCACCCTACGATGGGCGCGTATCTCGAAGTGTGGATGGCCTGGGCCACAGATCCGGCCGTCCGCCATCAGGCGAGCAGCGGCGGCGTGCTCACCGCCCTCAACACATGGCTTCTAGAGAGCGGCCGTGTGTCGCGTGTCGTCGGGGCGGCCAGCGCAGCTGACCCACGTCGTTCCGTCCCGGTGACGATCACGACCCGCGCTGAGGCATTCGATACGGCTGGTTCGCGCTACAGCCCGGTGTCGATCCTGTCCAATGTCGATGTCACTGCGAGCGACTCGGCCGTGGTGGCCAAGCCCTGCGAGGCGAGCGCTCTCGCCCGGCTGACGCGGCACGACGGAACCGGTGCGGCAGAGGCTCCTGTCATTCTCTCGTTCTTCTGCGCGGGCACACCGAGCTCCATGGCGACCGACCGGCTGCTCGATCACCTGGGGATGAGCAGCGATGTGAAGATAGACGAATTGTGGTACCGCGGTCGCGGATGGCCCGGTCGCTTTACTGCTCGCGCCGGCGAAACCGTGGTGGATACCAGCTACGACGACTCGTGGGGTAAGGCACTCGGGCCGAGCACCCAGTGGCGATGCAAGATCTGCCCCGATGGCGTCGGCGAGAGCGCCGATATCGTGGCCGCTGACTATTGGGAGACCGACGATCGTGGTTACCCTCGATTCATCGAGGGGGATGGGGCCAGCGCACTGATAGCGAGGACACCGCGCGGCCTGCAGTTGGTACTCGAGGCCGTGGACGAGGGAGTGATCCAGGTCGAGACGATAACCATGAATTCTGTGGCGGAGGTCCAGCCTCTGCAGCGAGAGCGGCGCCAGTACCTCGCCGCCCGACTGCTCGGCTCTGTGTTGGCCGGCAGGAAAGTACCGTCCTACCGTGGCTTCGAGCTCCTGCGGCTCTCACTGCACGATCCGAGGAAGGCAATCACCGTCCTCCGCGGCGCGTACGGCCGAGTTCGACGCGCAGAACAGGCGAAGACGTGAGTTCCGCGCCGCTAGCGCAAACAGCCGCCCGAGGGGCGTTGTTCACCGTCTCTGCTCAAGTCGCTCGGCTGATCCTTCAACTGACGTCTGTCGTGGTACTTTCGCGACTTCTTTCCCCTCACGACTACGGCCTGGTCGCTATCGTGCTCGTCGTCGTCGCGTTCGGGGAAACGTTTCGGGATCTCGGACTCTCGTCGGCGTCAGTGCAAGCAAAGATCCTCACCAGCAGCCAGCGCGACAACCTCCTCTGGATCAACATCGGCGTCGGCGTCGTGCTCTCGCTCGGCGTATTCCTCGCGGCTGGACCCATCGCTGCCGTGACGAGATCTCCTGACGTTATTCCGGTGGCACACACTCTTGCGATCACGTTCATCTTGAATGGAATCGCCGCTCAGTACCGCGCCAGCCTTCTGAGGAACCTCAGATTTCGTGCCCTGGCCATCATCGACGTGGTCTCTAGTGCCCTAGCGCTGGGGGTCGCCATCGGAGCTGCGGCGCTGGGGCTCGGGTTCTGGGCCCTCGTCATACAGCAGCTCGGGCTGGTCGGCTTCGCCATGATCGGCGCCATGGTTGCGGCACGATGGTGGCCCGGGCTGCCCAATCGACGCGGAGACATCAGATCGTTCCTCCATTTCGGGTGGAATCTCGTGGGCTCCCAGCTCATTGCGTACGCGTCATCCAACATCGATAGTCTCCTCGTCGGACTTCGCTTCGGCACGGTGTCCCTGGGCTTCTATAACCGTGCTTTCCAGTTGGTGATGACTCCCGTGAACCAGATTCGCGGACCGATGACGACGGTGGCCCTCCCTGTCCTGGCGCGACTCCAGGACACTCGCGAGCGATTCAACGAATACGTCGTCGTCGGGCAGCTTGGCCTCAGCTATCCCATCTGCCTCGCACTCGGCGCCGTGGCGGTGCTTGCTGACCCACTGGTCAGGGTTGCTCTTGGTCCGCAGTGGGATGAGTCCGCTCCGATTCTGCGACTTCTTGCAATCTCCGCGATGTTCCAGACGTTGGCGTTCGTCGGCTACTGGGTATACGTTTCGCGGGGGTTGGGTCGCTCTCTCTTTCGATTCTCGATCGTGAGTGCTGCGGTACGGATCACGTGCATCGCTGTTGGTTCGCAGTGGGGCGTCATAGGTGTGGCCGTCGGATTCATGGTCGGGCCGGCGATCAATTGGCCCATCTCGATCGGTTGGCTATCCCGAGTCACCACCATTCCGACGCGGCGGCTGTATCTCGGAGCGGCGCGCGTATTGCTGCTTGTGGTTGTGGCGGGAGGAATCACCGCCACGGTAACGGCTCTCCTGCCGAATCTCGCTGCCGCCCTCATCCTCCTTATCGGAGCGGCTGCGTACGCGGCGACGGTCGGACTTTCGCTGCTCGCGCCGTGGTATCGCAATGACGCCCTCACACTTCTCTGGCTGGCTAAGCTCATCCGCGGCCAGCGTGCTCACCCGCGTTCCCTCCCGGCAGATGTGCCGGAGTAGGCGCGCTGTTCGGCTGTGGGAGGTGGAATGGATATCGAGCCGTTGGCAGTTATAGCGCAGCCCTCTCTCGTTGCTGCGACCCGCAAGCACCATGGCCTTGGCAACCGGGTGCGTGTGGTGCTCGGTGCTCGATCTCTCGCACGTGTTGAAGGACGTCGATTCTTCTATGTGTGGCAGACCGGGCCGCAATTCGACGCCAAGTTCAGCGATCTTTGGAAGGTCTCCGAACGGGAGATCGCTCTGACGACTGCTCGCGTGCTCTCCCTGAGGTATCCCTTCAGAGACGAAACCCTCCGATGGCTTCCCGAAGCTCGAAATGAGCGCGTCCTGCAGATCCGCACGCCTCACGCACTCGTCCTTCCGGACGGAGCAACACCGTGGGAGGAGGAACTGCAACAGTTGCACCCGGTGGAGGAGATTTCCGCGGCTGTTCACGAGTTTTTCGATGCGCACCTTGCCGGTGAACCCTACATCGGCGTGATGGTGCGCGCGCACGAACATTCCCATGCTGCGACGCTCAAGGAATCTCCGGTGGAGTGGTACTTGACGAGGATGAGAGAGATCCGCGAAATCCATCCGAAGATTCGTTTCTTCGTCTCGGCCGACACTCGTGAAGCCGAGCTGACGGTCGTCGAGAACATCCCCGGGGCCGTCGCCCTTGCCAACAAGGGCGGTTATAACAGCAGGGCAGGTTTGCGTTCGTCCGTCGCGGATCTTTACCTTCTCGCGGCCTCGAGCCATGTGCTCGCGCCGCACTTCTCGAGCTTTCCGGAACTGGCTCAGAAGCTCGCTGGCCCGGGCCTGCGGCTAGAAACATCAATGACCGGCGCACCATCGCGGCTAGAAGCGTCAGACATGATGTGGCACGTCATCGACCCCACCCACCCGCACGTTCGTCAGCACGCATGATGCGGCCGCCGGCGCACCGGCGGCCGCTCGCGATTCTCGCCTACTGCACCGTGAATCCATCGACGCTGGTCACTACCGGACCGTTCGTGACGCTCCCGGTGATGTACGTCGAAAGTCCGACCTGGCCAGCCGCCTGAAGCTCAGCCTGGCTGTCGCTGATGGTGGTTGTCCAGGCCGCGGGTTCCGGCGAGCTGGCCGGCCACACCTTGCCCTGCAGCTGAGTCGAGCTACCGGATGTTGCGAGCGCGAATCGCATCGCCAGTGCATCCCCACCAACGTAGGTATAGCCGGTGAGAGCCTTGCTCGCAAACAGGGTCTCAGTCGTACCCACGGTCTTCGCAAGGTTCACCGTGACAACACCGGCCGCGGAAATGCGCACCTTGAGGTGGTAGTCGCCCGCGGCTGTCTTTCTCGCCGTCAAGTTGAAGTGCGTACCACCGCCATTAGCGACCTTGTCGTTCGAGAACACGACCCGCTCATCGAGGTCACGGACGCTAACACCGGAAAGGGCCGTTGTGCGAGTAGAGCCCGTGGTACCGGTCAACTTGCCGACCCCGCCCGCAACGGACTGTCCCGCGGTGGCACTCCAGCTTCCGCCGGTGAGCGCTGCGCCCCATCCTGTGGTGAGTGCCCTCGCGAAGTCGTCGTTCGCCAGGTAGGTCACGGTGGAGACGGCAACCTGCCCCGTGGACACCGCCGACGCCCCGAGGCTGTCGGTTGCGGTGAGGGTGATCGTGAAGGTGCCAGCCGAAGCGTATGCGTGCGAAGGAGTTACTCCCGAGCCATGGGCCGATCCGTCACCCCAGTTCCAGTCATAGGACAGCGTCGCGCCGTCGAACGCTTTGGAACCTGTCGCGTTGGCAGACACCGAAAGGAACGAGGCGGAGGTAGTGAATGCGGCCACCGGCGCTGCGTGGGTCACGCTCACTGCCTTGGCCACCGCCGGCGCAGACGAACCAGCGCTGTCCGCGATGGTGAGGCTGACCTGGAAGGTTCCCGCGGCAGCGTAGGTGTGGCTCGACGTTGCACCGGTGCCGTGTGCGGAGCCGTCTCCCCAGTCCCAGTCGTAACTGATCGTGGCGCCATCCGCCGCGGTGCTCGCGGAGCCGTCGACATTCACCGTCAGTCCACTTGTCGTCGGCGTGAAGGCCGCGACGGGGGCAGCATGGGTCACGACTACGTCTGCCGCGACCGCGCTACTCGTCGCGGATCGGCTGTCGGTCACGCTGAGGCTCACCGTGTAGGTACCCGCAGTCGGATAGACGTGAGTGGGCTGAGCCAGTGTCGAGGTCGTGCCGTCTCCGAAGTTCCATGCGTACCCGGTCAGGGTCGCGCCGTCGGATGTCAGCGACGTGGAGCTGTCGAAGCTCGTGGAGAGGCCGCTGACGGTGCTCGTGAATTTCGCAACAGGAGCAGCGTGAGGTGCCGTGACGGTCACGGACTTCGTCACCGTGTTACTCAGCCCACCGCTGCTCTTGACCGTCAGGGCCACCGTGTAGGTACCCGCTGCCGAATATGCGTGCGACGGGTTCACTCCGGACCCTGTGGCGGAGTTGTCACCGAAGTCCCACGTGTACGAGGCGATGGTCTGAGATCCCGGGGCGGAAGACGCCGCGGCGTCGAACGTCGCCGAGAGATCCTGCGAGACCGCAGAGAACTGGGCGGTCGGTGCAGTGAAGCCCTGAGCCAGCCGATAGTGGGTCGAGGCCTGATCCGCGGTCAGCGCGTCCTGATATATCGCGACCTCGTCGATCTGACCGGAGAAATATTCACTACTCGGCTGATTCGGCCAACCGTTCATGTTGTCGCCCCCGATTCGCCAGTAGCCCGAGTATCCCTGCGCGACCGTGTCGGAGTTGGTGCCGACGAGCGTGCCATCGACATACATGGTCATTCCCGCCGGACCTTGTGTAGCCACGATGTGGTGCCACGAGTTGTCGTTGTATGAGGCGGCGCTGGTGATCGTGTAGGTGGCGTTGTTGTAGTTTCCGTAGACCAACCGGCCGTTGTTCGCCATATAGACGTGTCGGTCGTAATTGCTCGAGTCGCCGGTCTTCGCATTTCCATATCCGACGAGCTTTCCGCCGCTCGTTGTCGAGGTCTTGAGCCAGAACTCGATCGAATACGACGATCCCACCGTCGCCTGCTCCGAGCTGACAATGCTGCTCGATGCCGACCCGGTCAGGTTCGCAGCGTTTGACACGTCTCCGACGATGGCACCGCTCGAAGTAGCAGTGACTGCCGAGCCGAGCGTCGCATCGTTCGAGCCCGCCCAGTCCGCCTCAACGCTGCCGCTCGGGGTGCCGAGACGCCAGTACGACGTCGCACCGTCGTTCAGCACGGCCGCCGAATACGCGCTGGCCTGCTGGTCGCTGACTGTGACGCCCACCGAGTTGCTGTTAACGGTGTTCCCATCGGGGTCCGTTGCTGTGATCCGGTAGGTCTGTGCTGAACCCGCAGCGAGACCCGTGTCGACAAAAGACAGAGTCGGGCGGTTCCAGAACGTCGACTGAGAGGTGGTCGTCTGCAGCGGAGCGGCCGTGCCGTTGCGGTAGAGCTTGTAGGTCAGAGTGAGGTCGTCTCGGTCCCAGTTAGAGGGGATAGAGATGCGAACCGTTCCGGCCGAGTTCGACTTGACCGCGGGGACCCAATTCGCACCCGACCACCGTGGGCCGTTCTTCGGGCCTCCTGCAGGCTTATTTGAGAATCGAACAAGTCCCTGCTGTTGCTTCCCATTCACATACGGGAATTCTCCGCCCACGACGATGTAGGTGCCGTTACCCGTGATCGCCCAGGCCGCCTGCCCCTGACCGCTGCCGGTGCCGGTGATCCAGTCTGGGAACCAGTTGACGGCCGCCGGCGCCGGGTAGCCGCTCCAATCCGCGTAGATGCTGCTCACCTGCGGCGAGCGAGAAAGAGTGCCCTTGGCGAGTGCGGTGTACGCGGTCGTGTGACGGAGGTTCGTGGTCGATGGGTCGGACTGGGGCGGGCCACCCATGGATTCGCACGCATGCTGATGACTCGCTGTGTACACGTTCGTGCCGTCGGAGTACACACCATAGTGATCGCCGTGGCAGTCAGCGATCCACTGGATGGCTCCAGATCCGGGCGCTGCTGAGAACGTCCCCTCGAGGTTTCCGATGGTGACATTTGCGAGAACCCAACCCGTGCCGTAGACACCGTTGGCATCCACGGCAAGCGAGAAGATCCCGGCTTTTCCCTTGTAGGTTCCCTCACCCCACCCGTTGACGACAGTCTGGGGTGCGAGCCACGGAAGCAGCGCACCGCTCGTGAGGTCGATTGCCGCGAGTCCTCGCTGTGCAGCCCCGTTGATCTGGGAGAAGCGACCGCCGACGATGAGTTTGTCGTTGGTCGGGCTGAGCACCATTGCATCGACCTGGAGATCGGACGTGGGGGCCCAGGCGAGCAACGCTCCCGTGGAGGCGGTGAACGCAGCGAAGTTCTTACGGGTCACGCTGTTGCCCGCGCCGATCAGACCACCGACGTACACCGTAGAATTCGTCGCCACGATCGCATTGACGTACGACCCGCCGACGGCGGGCTTGAACGTGTTCAGCAGGGCGCCGGTCGCGGTGCTGAAGGCCGCAACGTTGAAGCGGGCCTGGCCGTTGACCTGGGTGAAGGTTCCACCAACGTAGAGGGTCGATCCGTCCGGCGAAGCGGCAACGGTCTTGACCTGCCCATTGATTGTGGGCGCGAACGATGTGGCGACGCCCGTGTTGATATCGAAGGCGAGAAGATTGCTACGCGGCATGAGGTTAGTGCCCGCGGCGGCGCCGGCGGGTCTGGCATTACTGAAGCTTCCGCCCGCATACACCGTGTTCCCCACGATTACCTGCGCCCAGACGACGCCGGAATCGATTTGTACAGTGGGGAGCGGGTCGGCAGTGACCGTCGACGCACTTCGCTGCTCGACGGGCGCAGGAGTCGGGCTCAGCGGTGTATCTGCTAGTGCCGGGCTCGCCTGTGCGAAAGACAGTCCTGCTACCAGAAGCCCGATCGTCGCCACTACAGCGAGGGGCCGACGGCCTGAGATCAATGTGATGTGCATGGGAATGACTTTCTCGCTCTAGGAGATTTCGCCGGCGAAGAGCGCGACGGGCGCTCCTCCCGCGTAGGAGACGGTGATCTGGACAGGATTCAGGGCACTCTTCGGAACCCCGAAGACGTAGGTGCCCTCGAGAGACGCGCCAGCTACCGCGCTTCCCGTGAATGTGTCGCTCGGGCCAGCAGTGGTCGACTGCCCTGGGTTGCCAGCGGAGTCGATGAGCGCGACGACGGTGGACCCGAGGTCGATAGGGCTTGTCGTGTTGTTGGTCACTCGGACTCTGACGACGACAGCGGGGCCAGCGATCTCGCCTGGTGTGGCCGCGGTGACCGTGGAGGCACTGACCTTGACCAAGGAGATTATGACCCCGCTCGGCAGTTTCGCCGCTTGCGTGAGCGAGACCTTCGTCACCGCTCCGGGATCAGCGGGACTGACAGTCTCGTTGATTGTGCCGGCGTCGGGGGCGGGCACCGCCGTGCTGTGCTTCTCTACCGAGATCCCTCCAGGGGCGGTGGATGGAGGCGTCTCCGCACAGCCGGTGAGGGCGACGAGAGCGAGCGCAATCGCCGCTGTCACCACGGCATTCCGGGCGCGTCGACGACGGGGGCGCATCACGGCCGCGGCTCCACCAGCGCAGGCAACGCCGCGCTGAATTCATTCGCGATGGAGCGGGCGCGCCAGCTAGAGCGGGTAGAGGAGATGGGTTCGCAGACGAGTGGGTGCTCGTTGTGGTTTGCGGCGCATCTGACTTTTCGGGTCATCGGGTGCACGGTATTTCTCTTCGGGTAAGAGTGTCTCTTCGGGTAAGAGCGTCTGATCGACCGTGCGGGTACACGAGCGGGTAGACACCCGGATGCTATCTCACATCTCACCGCTTTGACCAGTACTTTTTTGCCGAGGCATCGATACAGGCGTGGAGCGCTGTCCGCGGGTGCGCGCTGCCGGTATCCGGACGGGTGCGTGCACTGCTCACTCCGAACTGCGAAACTCGTCACTATGGAGACGAACACGGCGCCGAGACAGGGCCTCGCGGGCGCGGCGATCATCGTGGTCAACTACGGCTCGCATTCGTTGCTCCAGACGAACCTGCTCGCCGTCAGCGATGCGGTGCCGGAGGCGCTCTGCGTGGTGATCGACAATTTCACCACGACGGATGAACAGCAGAGCGTGAAGAAATTCGGCGATCAGCACGGCTGGCTGACCGTCATGCTCCCGTCCAACCAAGGCTTCGGCGAGGGGGTGAACGCCGGTGCCACGGCAGCGTTCGCCGCTGGCGCTTCGATACTGCTCGTGCTCAATCCCGATGCGACGATCGACCGCGAAAGTGTCGTGCGGCTCGTGAGTGGCGTGCGAGACGACCCGATGCTGATGGTCGCGCCGCACATCCGATGGTCTGACGGTCGCACGTGGTTCAGCGGCTCGGACCTGTATCTCGGCGACGGTCGCATGGGGAGTCCCCGGCGGAGGGCCGAACGCGCGGGCGAACCATTCCAGGAGTGGCTGACCGGGGCGTGTTTCGCCGTATCCAAGGCGTTGTGGACCTCGATCGGGGGCTTCGATCCGGATTACTTCCTCTACTGGGAGGACGTCGACCTTTCCTTCCGCGCGGTCGAAGCCGGCGGGCACCTTCGCGTCGACCTCGAGGCGGAAGCCGTGCACGATGAGGGCGGCACGCATCCGGACAGGGTCTCTGGGCGCGCGAAGTCGGAACTGTACTACTACTACAACATCCGCAATCGCCTCGTCTTCGCAACGAAGCACACGGATTCGGAAGATCTTGCACACTGGCTCCGCGTCACCCCACGGGTCTCATACGAGGTACTACTACAAGGCGGTCGTCGACAGTTTCTCCGGCCGTGGGTTACCCTCCGTCCGCTCATTCGCGGGATTCGAGACGGTCGTCGATTCGTGAGAGAGAATTCTCACGGGAAGACCAGCGGGTGATTTATTGCCCGCTGCCCCCATTCGGCGGCTAAGATCTGAGCGGATGGAGCCTTACCCGAGGCTCGATTCGCCTTCATTCTCACCCGAAGAGAAACCCCGTGTATCCAATGACCCGAAAAATTGGCTATGCCGCTGGAGCGTTCGACCTGTTCCATATCGGCCACCTCAACATCCTCAAGCGCGCGAAGAGCGAGTGCGACTTCCTGATCGCCGGCGTCGTTAGCGACGAGATGCTCGAACTCACGAAGGGCCGCTCGCCGGTCATACCGCTCGCGGAACGGCTGGAGATCGTCGGCAGTATTGACTACGTGGATCGCGCCGTCGCCGAGGTGGTGCCAGACAAGCTGGAGACCTGGAAGACACTCCAGTTCGACATCTTCTTCAAGGGTGACGACTGGCGCGGAACCCGTCGGGGCCTGGCGCTTGAGCGGGAGTTCGCCGCCGTGGGTGTAGAGGTCGTCTATTTCCCCTACACGATCGCCACCTCGAGCACCATCCTGCGAAAGGCCTTGGACGCGCTCATCGCGCCTGTCGAGCTGGATCAGTTGCGCAACGAGGCGTAATTCGTCCGTGCCGTGCCGTGCCGTCTGAGGCGCAAGATTGCAGAAGCCACGCATCCCCCGGCCTCGGGTCGTCAGGCTGCGCCGACCACCTCGAGGATGGCCTCGCCGTACTTCGCCAGCTTGTTCGCGCCAACGCCGGTCATCGTGCCGAGCACGTCGAGGCTGGCCGGGCGGCCCGACGCGATCTCGCGCAGCGTGGCGTCATGGAAGATCACGTAGGCAGGAACGCCCTGCTCCTTGGCCTCCGCCGCACGCCAGGCGCGCAGGGTGTCGAACAGCGGCGTCGCCTCCGCCGGCAGATCGGCGACCGCGGTGCGCCGGGAACGGGATGCCCGTGCCGGGCGCTCCGCCTCACGCCGCAGCATGACTGCTCGCGAACCGCCGAGCACCGCGGCGCTCGCCTCGGTGGTGAGCAGCGTTCCGAAGCCGTCGCTGTTCACCGCGAGGATGCCCTGGGCGAGCAGCTGGCGCACGACACCTCGCCACTCCTGCTCGGAGAGGTCGGTGCCGATGCCGAAGGTGCTCAGCGAGTCGTGCCGGTTCTGGGTGACCTTCGCGGTCATCCGCCCGAGCAGGATGTCGATGAGCTGGCCAGCGCCGTAGCGCTGGTTGCGCTCGCGCTGCAGCCTGACCACGGTGGAGAGCAGCTTCTGTGCCGGGACGGTGCCGTCCCAGGCCTCGGGTGGGGAGAGGCAGGTGTCGCAGTTGCCGCAGGGCTCCGACTTCTCGCCGAAGTAGGCGAGTAGCTGCACCCGACGGCACTCGACGGTCTCGCAGAGCGCGAGCATGGCGTCGAGGTGCATGCCGAGCCGGCGGCGGTGCTCGGCATCGCCCTCCGACTGGTCGATCATGCGGCGCTGCTGCATCACGTCTTGCAACCCATAGGCGAGCCAGGCCGTGGACGGCAGGCCGTCACGCCCGGCGCGGCCGGTCTCCTGGTAGTAGCCCTCGACCGACTTGGGCAGGTCGAGGTGCATCACGAAGCGCACATCGGGCTTGTCGATGCCCATGCCGAAGGCGATGGTGGCGACCATGACGATGCCGTCTTCGCGCAGGAAGCGGGACTGGTTTGCCGCCCGCACGCGGGTATCGAGACCGGCGTGGTACGGCAGCGCGGGGATTCCGCTCTGGCTGAGGAAGTCCGCGGTCTGCTCGACCGACTTGCGCGACAGGCAGTAGACGATGCCCGCGTCGCCGGCATGCTCGCTGCGCAGCAGTTCGAGCAGCTGCTGCTGCGGCGCGTTCTTCGGTGCGATGCGGTACTGGATGTTCGGCCGGTCGAAGCTCGCTACGAAGTGCTTGGCGTCGGCCAGCTGAAGTCGCTTCTGGATCTCGAGGTGGGTCTGCTCTGTCGCCGTCGCGGTCAGGGCGATGCGCGGCACGGTCGGCCAGCGCTCGTGCAGCATCGACAGCTGCAGGTAGTCGGGGCGGAAGTCGTGGCCCCACTGCGAGACACAGTGTGCTTCGTCGATGGCGAACAGCGAGATGCGCCCGCGGTCGAGCAGGGCGGCCGTGGAGGAGACGCGCAGCCGCTCGGGCGCGAGGTAGAGCAGGTCGAGCTCCCCCTCGAGGAAGGCGCGCTCGACGGCCTGGCGGGTGCCAGAGTCTTGGGTGGAGTTGAGGAACGCTGCACGCACGCCGACGGCGGACAGAGCATCCACCTGGTCCTGCATGAGGGCGATGAGCGGGGAGATGACCACGCCGGTTCCGTCGCGCACGAGTGCCGGGATCTGGTAGCAGAGCGACTTGCCGCCGCCGGTGGGCATGAGCACGAGGGCGTCTCCCCCGTCGACGACCTGCTGGATGATCGCGGCCTGATCGCCGCGGAAGTCCTCGTAGCCGAACACGGTGTGCAGGGCCTCTGCCGCGCTGGCGAAGCGGGGAGCTGCAGCCTTCACCTCGGCGACGATCGGAGGTTCTCGGTCGGGAGGGGGTGGCGGAGCGTCGAAATCGTCGGGCGGGACGAGATCGTCTGGATCCCAGTCCACTTCGGCGTTCCAACTCACCCGGCGAGTCTAATCGTGACGACCGACGGTGCGGCCGGGGTGTGGAGAACCGCTACGGTGAATCACCCCGTGAGGAGAGGATGCGCATGCTCGCAGTGGTGATCGGAGTGCTCGCCGCCCTCGTCTACGGCAGCGCCGACTTCATCGGCGGCCTGGCCTCGAAGCGCATCAGCGCAATTCGCGTGACCGCGATCGGCGGTTTGTCCGGCCTCGTTCTGCTGCTCGTGCTGCTGCCATTCATCGGCGGGACCTGGCAGCCGCACACGCTGCTGCTCGGTGCGCTCTCCGGCGTGAGCGGAGCGATCGGCGTCGCCCTGCTGTACGGGTGCCTCGCGATCGGACCGATGAGCATCCTGTCGCCGCTCACGGCCGTGGTCTCCGCGATCGTGCCCGCGCTGGTGGGGGTGGTGCGCGGTGAGCGGTTGAGCGCGCTCGGGTACGTGGCGATCGGGATCGCCCTCGTCGCCGTGGTGCTCGTCGGCTTCGTACCGGAAAAGGGCGCGGTGCGACCGTCCGTGAAGGCGCTGCTCATGGCGGTCGGCGCCGGAGCCTTCATCGGCGGGTTCCTCGTCATCATCGATCTGACGCCCGAGAACTCCGGCCTCGCACCGCTCATCGTCAGTCGAGCCGTCAACGCCGTCATCATGTTGGCAGCGGTCGGTGCCATCGCGCTGTTCGCGCGCAGACGAGGCGCTACCACGACCGGTGGCTGGCGGCCGGGCCTTCGTCTCGCGATCATCGGCGGGACGGTGGATGCCGCGGCCAACGTACTGCTGCTGCTCGGGTTACGCCTGGGCGAACTCACCATCCAATCCGTTCTCACGGCCCTCTATCCGGCCGGCACGATCATCCTCGCCGCGGTCCTGCTGCGGGAGCGCATCGCTCCGGTGCAGATCGTGGGTCTCGTGCTGGCGCTGGTGGCCGCCGCGCTGCTTGCACTCGCCTGAGAGCGGCCGACTTCACTGCGGGTTCCCCGCACACCACATCGCACGGCCGCGCGGCAGCCACACTGCGGCATCCACACTGCGGCATCCATACCGCGGCGGGCCGCGAGATGTCACTCACGTACCGGTTATTCCGCGAGAGAGGTACTCGAGTGACAACTCGTCGGCACGAACGACGGCCCGACACTCCGTTGTGCCGCAGACGCTGCACAACGGAGACGCGGAA
>Ga0247764_1000119_pt1 | contig 28569 bp, 22 predicted proteins | sample UWRJL051202B4_FD_179932 | JGI IMG/M metagenome (GOLD analysis project Ga0247764, IMG submission 179932) | Plant litter microbial communities from Arlington Agricultural Research Station in Wisconsin, United States - UWRJ-L051-202B-4 | ecosystem: Environmental > Terrestrial > Plant litter >...
CGAGAGCTCTCGCTGATAATGATCGAAAGAAATGTTCTGCGGATTGGCAGCACCGTAAGAGAATTGCAGGTCCAGGTCTCCAAGCGTCTGAAAGCAGCCGAAAGGCACACTCGCCGAGCCCTTGCCCGTACAAACAAAATCGCGATTTACCAGCTCCTGCGCTTCATCGTTCTTACCCGCCAGCAGCAGGCTGCGTATCTCCGGCAGCTTCTTATAAGCATTGTAATTATTAGCATCCTGCGGCGCGCCAGACCATAGCGTAATATCATTAAGAACGATCTTCTCATGCGAAACACCTCCATCCGGCGTCATCCCGAGCCTTCCATTGCCAAGCGGCAAAGTCTCCTCCCATTGTTGGGCGGGCGTAGTATACCAAAGTTTGAGAGGCTCAGCCTGTTGCGCAACGGCTGTTTGCGTCAGCATATATCCCGCCAGCAGAGCCAGCACGGCAATTTTTCTCTTCATCCCACTTTCTATGGTTTGTGCAATCGTTTTTTCAGCCCAAAAGATAGCAGGATTTATAACATTACAGGATGGACAGAATTAGCGTAACAATGGACAGGATTGAGATATGTACCCCAGCCTGAGCCGTGCAATAACCTAAAAACTGCGTTTGAGACCGATTTGTCCGGTATAATGACCCCGAACCGAATCAGAAGCGGCCCTGAACCGGAGTAGAAGCGACTCTGAAGCGGAATAGAAGCGAAGGAGAACTCACTCAGCCCTCACTCACACTGATTCCACCGGGGTATATTTATTCCGGTATTGTACCGGCGACAGTCCCGTTATACGTTTAAAAGTAGTCCGGAATGCTTTGGTATCCGTATAGCCTACTTTATACATCACCTCGTTCACATTTTCCCGCGACGACTCGAGGCTCATCTTGGCAGCCTCTATCTTGACACGCTGTATATATTCCACTACAGTATTGGACGTTGCTTTTTTAAACCGACGCTCCAGGTTACGGCGCCCCAATGCCAGCATCGACGCCAGCTGATTCACCGTGATCTTCTCCTGGAAGTTGTTCTCGATAAATTCCTGCGCCTTGCGTATCGGCAGGTCTTCATGCTCCTTCTGACCCTGGAAAATAATAAAGGGTGATTGATTGTCACGTTCGATCTCAATAGCAAACACTTTGGCGCAAAGTATCGCGATATCGCGCCCCGCGTATTTCTCGATAAGATATAGAATGAGGTTGAGATACGAATAAGCGCCCCCGCTGGAGTAAATGCCGCGCTCGTCAGTGATCACTTTTTCCGCGATAAGATTTACATCGGGGAACATCTGGCGAAACTCATTTGCGGCAAGCCAGTGCGTAGCACATTTGCGCCCTTTCATGAGCCCCGTTGACGCAAGCAGAAATGCACCCATGCACAAACTCGCTACTTCAGCACCTTGCTCATACTGTTGCTTGATCCACGGAATGAAGTCACGATTGATCTCGAGTGCCGACTTGATCTCACCGTCAACAGCGGGAATGATCACCAGGTCAGTCTTAATAACATCTTTAAGCAGCTGGTCTGAGTGCGCCGTAAACAAACCACCGCTAAGTGGGGTCTCATCCGTAAGCCCCACAAGCTTCACCGAAAAAAGCGGCTCCTTGCCTTTGGCTTTAAAAAACTGATTTACCTGCGTCAGCAGTTGCCGTGGGCCTTCAATGCTCCCCAGAATCGCCCCTTGCGGTACCAATATCGAGATGTGTTTCATAATACCAAATCTAACCCAACCCCGCGTCGCGATCAACCCCACCAATTGTCGTAATTACACCCCCATATATCCCACATCCGCAATAACCAATAAAAAAGCCTCTGAACGGCTTGCTCAGAGGCTTTTCAATTAAAAGTCGCTAATAAGCTTAGTCGTCCTTCAAACACTCCGCCGGATTAATACGTGCGGCCTTTAATGTCTGAACGCTCACCGTAACCCACGCTAACACCAGCGCCATCGCACCCGCGCCCGCAAAATACCACCAGGCAAGGCTTATGCGATAGGCAAAGCCCTCCAACCAATGATGCACGATATACCGGCTCGCCGGCAACGCGATCACAATAGCGATAATAACCATCTCCGAGAAGTCACGCGTGAGCAGGTATAGAATAGAGAACTCTCCCGAGCCAAGCACCTTACGTATCCCGATCTCTTTGCGTCTGCGCTCCGTGGTAAAGGCCGCAAGCCCGAACAAACCCAGACATGAAATGATGATCGCTATACCGGCAAAGTAGCGGGATAATATCCCCACGCGCTTTTCGGACACATATTGCGCCTGGTAGGCCTGATCCTGGAATGTATAATCCAACGCGAAGCCCGGGTTATTGCGCTTATGCAAAGCTTCCAAAGCAGCAATGGTCTGAGCCTCCGCTCCCGCTGCTAAACGCAACATAATATGAGTAGCATAATGCGGCTCGAGACGGAAGCAGAACGGCTTTACACTTTCATGAAGCGACTGGAAGTGAAAATCTTTAACAATACCTACAACCGTGTAACCGCTGGGAAACTTCTTACCTATAGGATCGGTCATCCCCAAAGCCTTTACAGCCGCCTCATTGAGAATAAATTGTAATGTATCGGCGCCGAAGTCACGCGAGAAAGTATGCCCTTCCACAAGCTGTAGCCCCACTGTTTCGAGCAGACCGTAATTTACGGCTACACTACTGGCCTCTACAGTTTTATCCTGCCACGTAAGCGAGCCGTTACCTGTGCCCTGCGGTTGAAGCAAATTACCGATAAGGCTCGACGCGCTCACCACACCCGGCAACTGCTGTACCTGTTGTAAAAAAGCTTCTGCATCCTTCGCCACATGGCCGGTAGCCTCGAAGTATAACAGGTTGTCTTTATTATATCCGAGATTTTTCTCCTGTACGAATTGTATCTGCATATACACAACCCACACACATACTATAAACACCACCGACAACGCAAACTGAAATGTAACCAACCCTTTACGTGCCCATACTTCTCCAACACCACGGCTCACCTTGCCCCGCAGCACCTGCGCCGGCGCAAATTTAGACAGGTACAATGAAGGATAGCTGCCGGCCAGTAAACCGGTAATCAAGGTTATGCCTGCAAGCCATAACATCTGCCCCACCGTCCAGGGCAATGAAAGATCTTTACCTGTTGCCGTATTGAACAACGGCAACAATACCTGCACACACGCCAGTGCCACCAGCAGCGACAGGAAGCTCATAAGCACAGCCTCACCCAAATAATGATAAACAAGCGAGCACCGTGCTGCGCCCATAGCCTTCTTGATTCCGATCTCTTTCAAACGATGCGAAGCACGCGCCGTAAAGAGATTCATAAAGTTTATACAGGCAATTACAATGATAAAAACAGCAATAGCCGAGAACAACCTGACGTAAACAATACGGCCACCGGTTTGCACACCGTTCTCATACGTACCATAGAGATAGGTATCCACAAACGGTTTCAGGAACAACGTGCGGTTAGCTGCGTTCTTACTTTTGTTTTTAATAAAGTCATGTACTTTGGCTTCGGCCATTTCACGCGAAGCCCCTTCGCGTACGGTAACATACGTGGCAAATGGCCCGGCGTTATCCCAGTTCGGCGGCGCATCCGGAAATCCCATCAGGCTTTTGAAAGCTTCGAACGGCATTACAAAGTCGAAAGCCTCGGAAACATTGGCCGGCACATCCATCATCACCCCGGACACATAAACCTCCTTCCTGATATCGAACAATGTATACTCTAATGATTTCCCAACCACGTCCGTCGTATTGAACAGCCGCTGCGCCAGCGTTGCCGAGATCACCACAGCATTCTTATCCGCCAGCGCCTTTGAAGGATCGCCAGCAACAAATGGAAACGAGAACATCTCGAAGAACTGCGATCCTGCATATTTCCCATTCCCTTTTGCATGACGGTCACCCGCCGATAGCGTAAATGTGGGGAAGAATGCAGGAGGAGTAGCCACAATAGCCGCTTCTATCTCGGGAACCTCGGCAACAAGAGCATCACCCAGGAAGTCAGCTGTCTGTCCACCGGTCGCAATACCTTGTGGAGTAACCGTATTTTCCATGACCTGGAAAAGCCGGTCGCCCTTCGTATGAAAGGTATCGACGCCAACCTCATCTGCCACCCAAAGGCCAATGAGAATCGCACAAGCAAGGCCTGCCGTAAGACCGATCAGATTGATAAAAAATGTCAGCCTGAACCGCTGAAAACTGCGGTAAACAAGTAAAAGACTATGGTAAAGCATAACTTCTAAGGTTTGGTTGGTTCAATACCCCCTATACTATTCCAGTGCCACAACAAACAAACTCATAATCAACAACATACGCAATTACAACATCACAATCCCGTCCGTCAGCGACCATCAACGTACCTCACCGGACGCGCGCCTGCTTTTATAAACCAAAAAAGCCGGTAGAGGAACGTAAATCCCCTACCGGCCTTTTCCGTCGTTTATTAAGATCTTATTTCACCTTCTCTGTTAGCAACTCGAACAATTGCTTCTCTTCTTCAGGATGCTTGGCATAAAAAGAAGTAGCCGGAGTCTTAACAGTCTCGCCGTAATATTCGAAGTATACCGTGTCCTGAGGATAGAAGAATGTCGTGCGAAGCAGAGGTGTCTCGCCGCTCATTTTCTTCATGATCTCACCTTTATCAGGTAATGCGCCGGCTAATGCAACGATCTTGCCGATGGTTTCGCCATCCGTGATCTCGCTCACCTTTTGAGGCGCCACATTATCCCACGGGTCAGACATTTTGCTGTACGATTCTACCAATACGCGATCAGCTGGTTTAAGCTTGAAAGTTTCAGTGTAGTTCATTTTTAAACCCCGGGTATCGGTTACGGCAGGGGTCGAGGTTGATGTTGAGTCGGTTACCGTAGTTGTTGAGTCAGCTACCGCCGTTGTTGATTCGGTTACGGTAGAAGTGGATTTGGTGCAACTGGTTACGATGACAACGGCCAGTGCAGCCCATAGTGCTTTGTGTATCATGGGACAAAAATAGGAATTACCCCTCAGCGCACCAACGATAAATGCATCAGCTTATCTTCCAGGTCGATCAGGTTCTCTAACAGCGCATAGATCACCAGACCTACCACGTTTTTCGCACCCGTTTTTTGGAGTAGATTATTGCGGTGGCCCTCCACGGTGCGGACACTGAGATACAACTTATCCGCAATTTCCGCGGTAGAATGCTCCTGGCAGATCAGCACCAGGATCTCTATTTCGCGGGGCGTAAGGTGCACCGGCGAATCGAACAGGCCCGGCTGCTTTATCTTTTTACGAACCGATTCGCGTAAATGGAAAGCATCTTCTTCCGAAAAGAACATACCCGCTTCGTTCACCTTGCGGACCACCTTTACGAGATCGTCGAGGTCACAGCGTTTAGACAGGAACGCGTTAACACCGATCTTCACCATATAGCCAAGGTATGAGGCCTGATCGAGCGATGTGAGGATTATAACTTTGCTTTGAGGATAGTAGCTCTTGAGAACTTTAGCAGTATCGATACCGTTGAGCGGCTTCATTCGCAGGTCCAGGAGGACGATGTCCGGCAGCTCGGATTGTTGTTGCATCCAGTCGAGAAGCTCGTAACCATCGCCAGCCTCGAAAACTACCCGTATATCGTCATGTCTTTCCAGAATGGAGATCAGCCCTTGCCGGAATAACACCTCATCATCTGCCATCGCTATCCTGATCATAGTCACCGTCTTAAATTTTCACCAAACATCGTGTACCCATACCAGGGCGGGTCTTTATTTTATATTTTCCATTCAATAACTGTACGCGTGACGCCAGGTTCTTCATACCAGCGCTTTTTTGCACGGCTTCCAGGTTAAAACCACGGCCATTGTCAGCCAGACATATAAATATACCATTTACGGACGTACGGACAGCCAGTTTTATACAAGTAGCGCCAGCATGCTTCAACACATTTTGTACAAGCTCCTGGACGATGCGAAACAGGTGAACATCGCGATTTTTGTCAATGGTTAGCTCACCCCGAAACGAGAACTCTATCGTCATATGCCGGTGCAACGGAAGGAGAAAGTCTTGCAGCGCTGAACTAAGGCCCATTTCCTCCAACAGTGGCGGATAAAGCTCCCGTGAGATGCCACGGGTAAGGTTCAGCACATCGTCCACCAACCCCTTGATCTGTTGCTGCTGAGCCGGGTCCGAAGATTGGCCCGTTGCGAGCAAAAGCCTTACTACATGAAGTTTTGACGCCAGGCCGTCGTGCAGCTCACCCGAAATACGCTCACGTTCCTGCTCCTGCACGTTAAGACTGTGCCGAAGGATTTCCTTTTGGTGATTGAGCTGTAGGGTAGTTAACTTCTGCTGCTCCCGTAGTACGCGCTCCGACGAAATCTTGGTTACCAGTATAATAGTAAAACCCAGCCCCGTCATAAGGAGCACACCAACAATCATCCAGGTCGTAACCGCTTCCAATTTTGCCGCTGTATTAAAAAAGCTGTGTTAACAATGCCATAGAACACAAATGCGAGTACCGCATTTAACAACCACAGCACGATGCTTTCTTTAAGCGGCATGCGTATAAGCTGGTTTATGGCCATAAAGATCACAAAGCTACCGGAAAAATAGGTTAGTATACCCGCATAGATCCAGAAAAGAACCCTGCTTTCTTTTTTTATGCGGCCACTTATAAACCGCACAAAAAACAGCACGCTAAAGAAAAGTATGAAAAAATTGGTGATTATTTTTGAATACAGCTGAAAATGCTGAGGAAGAAGTTTTTCGTTGTGCCAGAAGAGGATATTCGCGGAATAGAGCACCAGAACTATACCGATTGAAAAGGTGATCCCCAACAGGGTTCTGCGCCAGGACACGCGTAACTCTAACGTTTCGCGAAAAAAGAGCATGAGCAGTACAAACTCGAAAAACGTGTAGATATGAAGCAGATACATGTTACTCGTATCCAGAATATAATGATGGTACTTGGCCAGAACCTCGATTATCAGTACCATAACCAGATAAAACCAAAAAAATCGTACGCCGCTGGAAAGCCGCCGGTATTGTGTGCCCCCCAGGAGTACAGCTACCAGCAGCATTCCAACCGCGCCAAAGGCAAAACCCTCCGTTGTCTGCCGCCATGTTACGGCCAGTATATTATGCATTCATTACGACATTAATCCATATCCCAGGTCGGAGTCGAACGGGGGGTGCGGAGTGGTAAAGTCATCCGCATTTGTAGCGGCAGCACTGCGTGGTACCAGAACTACCTTCTCTTCATCCTTTTCGTCACCTGAAATGACTCCCTGAAAGATGAGTTCGATGGAAGCATCGTCATAAAGCGCAAAGAAGCAAAGCACACGATTGCAGCCTCCTTCGATCTCGTTCGAAAGATCGCTGCCCGGTATTGCAAACAAACGCACCAGACCTGTGTTGCCCGTTTTTTCATGGCCGGTCATTACAGGAATGTATACGTCGTACGTACGGCGCCAGCGGTCTATGCGGTCCGCCATATCCACGCGTGTTCCACCTTCCTGACGTATCGACTCTACAATTTCATCGATCTTCTCGTCGGAACGTTTGGTGGAGTACGATCCCACAACGAGCAACTCATTGAAATATGCCGGAGGATTTAGTGAAATGCTGATGTCACGATCTTCTGAAACCAGCATAAGCTGCAATTGCAGTTCAACATCGTTTTTTATTACAACACCCAGGTAGCCACGAACCACCGTGTTCTCAAGGTTGGGAATCTGGCTTTTCAAGAGTTCGATATCCGAACGGGTAAGAACAAACACGCCGTTACTGGATACATTCATACCATAGAGTATTGCGCTGGGATCCCACCGTAAATCGCTCCAGCGAATAGTGGCTTTAAGGCAATTGAATACGCTTTCTGTTTGCATAGGGTTAGGTGTCATGTTTACACATCTCTTGTTTGGAACGAATTTATGAGAACTTTTGAATTATCATGATGACCCCTGGTAAAAAATAAACTTGAGGTAACACATTGCCCGGCCTTCCTCTGTGTAAACAATACATGTACATCATCACGAAGACCTGGGATGGAAACTGTATTTACCGGACAGAAGCCCTCATTGCACCCAACTCATCAGCCCCTGCACGGTCCGTGTACGGAGTTTAAACGATTAACCTTTTGTAACCAGCCCTCCCGCACGATTGAACCTTCCCCGTAACGAAATGTAGCCCTTAACGTAATATCCATCAGTCAAAGCCCTCTCCATCAAGGCCTCAACAGGAATGACTATGCTAACATCACGTCCCGGACGGCGTATGTTCCGACGGCCGGTTTGCCCGGTCAGGGAGAATTTGGCGGCCGTATCATCAAAACAAGTGACTTTATTACTAAATTATATCTAAACACAAATTCATCTCATCCCATGCGAATCAGCAGCCTGATCATGCTCGGGGTCGTATCCACGCTTATGGCGGTACCGGCTCTTGGCCAGCAGACTTTAACGCTTAAAACTTCACTCCAACGTGCACGGAAGAACAATCCCGACCTGCGCGTGTCTGAATATTCGATAAACGCAGCCGAAGCCGATATTACGACAGCAGCCCTGCGGCCCAACCCGATATTCAACACGCAGTTACTCCAGATGACCAACCGGAATACCACCAAAGAGGGTAGCGCAATGATCAGTACTGTGAACGGCCAGTATTGGTGGCAGATCACAAAACCCTTTCAGCTGCCGGGGCAACGATCGGGCAAGATCGAGTATTCAAAGAAACAGTATATCCAGTCCAGGCTGGATTATAATGAAACCGTGCGCCATGCACTGGCCGATGTGGCTAACAAGTGGCTCGACGTGTGGGCCGCGCAGATAAACCTCGAAATACTTCGCAAAGGCAAGGGCAATATCGATACCCTGGTGCAGATAAACGAGCTGAGGCTGCGTAACCAGGTTATTACCAGCACCGATCTGCTCCGGGCACAGTTGCTGCAACACCAGTACGAGCGCGATATCATTACGGCCGGACAGGACTACGCCAACGAGCTCGAACGGTTACGCTACATGCTGGGCGCTACCGACAGCTTTGCCATCGACCTGAACGATAATATTTTCAATTCCATCAATACCGCAGGCGACAGTCTCATCGCCATGGGCACACACGAGCGGACAGACGTACTCTCGGCTAAGAATGCTGTAGATGCCAGCATTACCAACGCCAAGCTGCAGCGTGCCATGGGCTATCCGCAACCGGAAGCCGGTGTGATCTGGAACCCGCAGAACACCATTTCTTACGTAGGCCTTTACGGTACCATAAAGATCCCCATGTTCGACCGTAACCAGGGGCTGCGTCAAAAGGCCGAAGTTTTGAGGCAACAGTCCGAGCTGAATTTACTTGCCACCGAAAAGCAGGCCGAAACAGAAGTGAGCACAGCATACCGCACCTATGTGATCCAGCGACGTAACACAGCCAGCTTCCAGCAAAATCTGCAACAGGCCGAAACAATCCTGAGCAACGTCCGCTATGCCTACCTCAAAGGCGGCACGTCAATAATAGATCTCCTGGAAGCACAACGCTCGTGGCTCGATACCCAGCAACGGTATTACCAGACGCTGGGCGATTTCCGTAGAAGCTATATACAGTTGCTTTACACCACGGGCATGCTCAACCAAATGGCCGAATAGCCCCGACCTCCACACTTATAAACCTGAATACTACTCAACATAAACACAGCGATGAAAAACGTATCTCCCCTGATCATAGCCCTCTGCCTGCTGGCCTGCCAGAAGCAACATGAGAAGAAAGAGCCCGAGAAGAGCGCTCCGACAGCATCTGTAGAAGAGCAAGGCAAAAAGATCGTATTTCCTAACGACCCTAAAACGCTCGGTTTCTTCTCCACCGAACAGGTGAAGTCCGAAAACCTGGCAGCTCATTATACAGCACCGGCGTCTGTGGAAGTAGCCGTGATCCAGTCGGCCGAGCAGGGTGGACGAAACGTAGTGTTATTCGACAATCCTGATCTGAACGCTTCCTATACACAGTTTCTGCAACACATCATCACCATAAACCAGTATAAAGTAAACCTCTCCAGGATGAAAGACCTGGCTCAGCACGGTGCGGCTACTGGCAAAGAAGTACTGGAAGCCGAGACACAGCTGGCCAACGAAGAGGCGGCCATTACCGAACAGGAATCACGGCTGAAAATGGCAGGGCTCGACCCCGTGCGCCTGCATAACCCGAAGCGCAAGGAAGCGTGGATCATCTGCGAGATCCCCGAAAACCAGATCGCCCAGGTACAAACCGGCACACCCTGCACCATTACGTTTACCGCGTTTGGTAACGAAGAGTTCAAGGCCGTGGTAGACGGCATCGGCGTGGAAGTAGATAATATCACCCGCATGGTGAAGGTACGCGTAGTGCTGCCCAACCCGAACAACCGCTTCGAGGTGGGCATGTTTGCATCGGCCACATTCCTGCTGAAAGAAGGCAATACCATTTCCATACCGGTCGATGCGGTAGTGAACGTGCAGGGCAAGGACTACGCCTTTGTAAAGACCGCTAATTCGACCTTTGAACGCAAAGAACTATTGCTGGGACAGCAGTTCGATAGCAAGATCATCGTGCTGCACGGTCTTGCCGAGAACGACGAGGTGGTTACAAAAAATGTAATGCAGCTTAAAGGCCTCTCTTTTGGATACTAATCCCCAACGCCAGATGTTACAAGCCCAGATATTCATAGACCTCGAAGAGATAAAGGGCAGCCGCTCTCTTCACGACTTTATAATGCAGTTCCTGTCCGAACAGGACATAGCCGGCGCAACATCGTTTCAGGGTTATACCGGCTTCGGTGCGAGCCACAAAATCAAACGCCCTAATGAGATTTTCTCCTTCGACGAGCCACCGGCAATGATCACGTTTATCGATCAGGACGATAAGGTCCGCACGGCGCTGGCCAACCTCCGCCGGGAGGTAAAAAGCGGCGTTATTATACTTCATCACGTAGAAACCTTTTAAGGTATGATCCGGAGACTTCTTGTACTGTCGCTCTCTAACCGGGCGGCCATAATTATAGCCGCGCTCGTGCTCATGCTCGTGGGCATTGTGTGCTTCCAGCTTTTGAAGATAGAGGCCTATCCAGACATAGCCGATACCAACGTAATTGTAATCGTAAAATACCCCGGCCGCGCCGCCGAAGAGGTAGAAAAGCAGGTAACCATACCGGTAGAGCGCTCGCTGAATAACGTGCCAAATGTAATAGCGCGTCGCTCGCGTACCGTATTCGGCCTTACGCAGATACAGCTTTCGTTTAAAGACGGCACGAACGATTACTTCGCACGACAACAGGTAATTGAGCACCTTACCAGCGCAGACCTTCCGGACGGTGTTACGCCCGAGCTTGGTCCGCTGACTACCGCCGTAGGCGAGATCTACCGCTACGTACTGGAAGCTCCACCATCTGTCACGCCTATACAACTACGCGACCTCCAGGACTGGGTTATGGTGCCCTCGCTGCTGCAGGTGCCCGGCATCGCCGACGTAGTAACGTTTGGCGGCCCGATAAAAGAGTTTCACGTGTTCACAACGTCCGACAAGCTGCGCAAGTATCAGCTTACATTGCCACAGATTATCGAGGCCATTCAACAGAACAACCTCAACACGGGTGGGAATATAATCGAGCGCGGTGGGCAGGGATTTGCCGTGCGGGGCATCGGGGCGATACGTTCCGAAGACGATATACGAAACATTGTTATCACCAGCGTAAACGGCGTACCCGTGTTTGTGCACAATGTGGCATCGGTAGAGATCGGACCGCCACCACCGCAGGGCATCCTGGGATATACGATATTCCACAACGGAGATCAGTCCTCGTCAGGCATAGAAGGAATCGTGTCTATGCGCCGTGGCGAGAACCCCTCTGAAGTATTGAAGGCGCTCAAAGACAAAATGGAAGACCTTCAGATCAACGAGTTTCCGGAAGGCGTAAAGATCACACCGATATATGACCGCACCTCGCTGGTAGATAATACACTGGAGACGGTGTCGCATACATTGCTCGAAGGCCTTACCATTGTGATCCTGGTGCTGCTGATCTTCCTCGGCAACCTTCGGTCAGCACTGGTGGTGGCATTTACGATCCCCTTCTCGCTGCTGTTCGCATTTATCCTGATGAAGCTGAACGGTATTCCCGCCAACCTGCTTTCATTAGGTGCGATAGACTTCGGAATCATAGTAGACGGAGCCTGCGTTATGGCAGCGCACCTGGTGCATAAGTTCAAGACGGCCTCACTGGAGGAACGGCATGAGGGCATCATCAAGCTTACGCTGAACGCCTCGCAGGAAGTGGGTCGTGAGATCTTCTTCGCGGTTACCATAATCATTCTGGCCTATATGCCTATTCTTACCATGCAGCGCGTAGAGGGTAAGTTGTTCTCCCCGATGGCCCTGACGCTGGCCTTTGCCGTAGTGGGCGCCATGGTCTGTGCGCTCACGGTCATACCCGTGCTTATCTCGTATGTCTATGGCGGTTATCTCAAGGAGGAGAAGCATAAGGAGATGCCCGCGTGGAGAAAGAAGATCGATTTCCTTGGATGGATGGAGCGCAAATATGAGACCGGCCTGGCTACGGTATTGAAGTTTCATAAAATTGTGGTTATATCAGGATTTGTTATCGTACTGGTACTGATCTCACTTATTACAAAACTGGGAACAGAGTTTCTGCCACCACTTGACGAAGGCTCTATCTGGATGCGTGCGTTCTTACCAGCGGGATCGAGCATTACGGAAACACAGAAGATCGCTCCGATTATCCGCAAGGTCGCGGCGCGTCACCAGCAGATCGAGAGTATCGTTACCCAGTCAGGGCGCAACGACGATGGCACGGATCCCTATCCATCTAACCGTACAGAGGTGATGATGGTGCTGCGCGATTACAAGACATGGGCGGAAGACACCTCGAAGGTAGAGCTGATCAATAACATCCGCCAGGAGATAAAGCGCGAGCTGCCGTCTACATTTATATCGTTCGGCCAGCCTATTATCGACAACGTAATGGAAACGGTTACCGGCTCCGCAGCCGATCTGGCGATCAACATACAAGGCTATGACATCAACCGCATGCGCGGAATGGCCGACACAATAAAAACAATCGTACGCGGAATGCAGGGCGCTACCGATGTAGGCATGGAGCAGGAAGGACAGCAGGCCCAGCTGAACATACGCATAAACCGTAAAGAAGCGGCACGCTACGGCATCAACATAGCCGATATACAGAACATGATCGAAGCTGCCATCGGCGGCAAATCCGTGGGCTCCATTTACGACGGCGACAAACGCTACGATATCGTGGTGCGTTACCTGCCCGAGCAGCGCAACAATCTCGATGCTATCAAGACAATACAAATACCTTCGGCTTCGGGCGAGCTTATACCGATGAACCAACTCGCCGCGATCTCGCTTATCGACGGCGAAACAAACCTGTACCGTGCAGACGGCAAACGGTTGCTTATTGTAAAAACCAATATCCAGGGCCGCGACCAGGGTGGTTTTGTAGCGGAAGCGCAGGAGAAGATCGGCAAAGTGCTGAAGTTACCCCAGGGCTACACGGTGGCTTACGGAGGCCAGTTTGAGAATTTACAACGCGCTGGCGGCCAGTTAATGATCGCAATTCCGCTTACGGTCATTATGGTGCTGATAGTGCTGTTCCTGCTGTTCAAGAGTTTGAAGTATGCGCTGATGACGCTGGTGTGCGTGCTCTTTGCATTGGCCGGCGGTATCGTGGCATTATGGTTTCGCGACTATCACTTCAACGTATCGGCTGGAGTGGGCTTTGTATCACTGTTTGGCCTGTCGGTAATGGCCGGGGTGTTGCTTATCTCTGCGATAAACCGCGAACGAACGCTGGACCGAAGCAATATAATGTATACCATACAGCGTGCTTCCGCGGGGCAGCTCCGTTCCATCATGATGATGCTGGTGGTGGCTATCATCGGCCTCGTGCCGGCGGCCCGATCCTCGGGTATCGGCTCCGATATCCAACGGCCACTCGCCACCGTAATTATAGGAGGATTAACTTCCACACTCATTTTTACGCCGTTTGTACTCACTGCGCTATACTACTGGATAGAACGTAAAAAGAATACACCGCCACCTGTAGTAGAATAATAACCGCTCTTATACGGTAAACAATCGTTTTCTAAAAACCACGCCTATCGCGTGGTTTTTACTTTTGCAGCGGATACCGTTTTTACTACTTTTGCCCTGTGAAACGGCTTTGGCTCCATATCATGCTCACACTTTTTCTGCTGGATACGACTCCGTTGTATCAGATCCTGAAAAGTCCGCAGCTGGTGCGCCATTATATCGAGCACCGGGCCCTCAATAAAGACGTTGGTATTGTAGAATACCTCGCCATGCACTACTGGGGCCAGGATATGGACGACAGCGACGACGAGAAGGACATGCAACTTCCTTTCAAGCGTTTCGAGGTGCAGTCGGCCATGTTTCTTTTTATCCCTACCAACAGGATCTTTATCGACATAAATCTTCCCCGGCCTCTTCAAACCGGCTATGGACTCGAGAAGCAACAGTTCTATTTCAACCCTGCTCTCGACACGCTTTTCCGTCCTCCCCAGGCATAAATACATACGTTTTCGAGTGCCGGAAGCATAACGCTTTCAGGCGTCCTCCTATCCACATCCTGTGTGGTCATAGGCATTTTTTCTCTATGTATTTATAGCAACTACGCATGCTTAAAAAGATCATTGAATTCTCGGTTAAGCAAAAGCTTATAATCGGCGTATTCACATTCGTGTGGATAGCCTACGGTATTTACCAGGTTACGCAGCTGCCGATCGACGCGGTGCCCGACATTACGAATAACCAGGTCCAGGTTATCACTTCCGCACCAGCGCTTGGCGCGGAAGATGTTGAGCGGCTTATCACGTTTCCGATCGAGCAGGCCGCCAGCAACATTCCCGGTCTTAAAGAGAGCCGAAGCCTGTCGCGTTTCGGGCTCTCCACGATAAGCCTGGTATTTGACGATGGCGCCGATGTTTACTGGGCACGTCAGCAGGTAACCGAACGCCTGGCGCAGATAGACATACCCGCGGGAGCAAGCAAACCCGAGCTCGCACCGGTAACGACCGGTCTGGGCGAAATTTATCAATATGTATTAAAACCCAGGAAAGGTTACGAAGGGCGCTATTCACTGGCCGATCTACGCACCACGCAGGACTGGATCGTGCGCCGGCAGCTGCTCGGCACACCAGGAGTGGCCGATGTATCCACGTTCGGCGGCGAGTTGAAACAGTATGAGGTGGCCGTTAATCCCGCCAGGTTAAAGGCCTTCGATCTCACCATTTCAGATGTATTTACGGCGCTAAGCCAGAATAATCAGAATACGGGTGGTGCCTATATAGAAAAAGGACCCGCGGTACTATATATCCGCAGCATGGGCCTTGCGCGCTCCATACCGGAGATCCGGAATATCGTCGTGAAGACCAATGGTAGCGGCACGCCGGTGCTCATTCAGCACGTGGCGGATGTTCGCCTGGGGTCGGCCATTCGTTACGGCGCGCTTACAGAGGCCGGCTATGGAGAGGTTACCGGCGGCATTGTGATGATGCTGAAGGGTGGCAACTCGTCGGAAGTTATCAGAAATGTAAAGACGCGTATTGCCGAGATCCAGCGTACGCTGCCGGAAGGGCTGGAGATAGACGCTTTCCTCGATCGTACAAAAATGGTAAACAACGCCATCGGCACCGTGGAACATAATTTATTGGAAGGCGCGCTTATCGTGGTATTGGTGCTGGTGCTTTTCCTTGGCAATTTCAGAGCCGGCATCATAGTAGCCTCGGTAATACCGCTGTCGATGTTGTTTGCCGTAACGATGATGAATACGTTCGGCGTAAGCGGAAATCTGATGAGCCTCGGCGCTCTGGACTTCGGGTTGATCATAGATGGCGCGGTGATTATCGTGGAGGCCATACTCCATCACCTGCATACATCGCCACAATATGCATCGGTATCGCGTATATCGCAGAACGAGATGGATAACGAAGTGTCGGGCTCGGCTGTGCGGATGATGAACGCCGCGGTATTCGGGCAGATCATTATCCTGATTGTATACCTGCCTATACTGTCGCTGTCCGGCATAGAAGGTAAGATGTTCAAACCCATGGCGCAGACCGTGGCGTTTGCTATTGGTGGAGCGTTTATCCTCTCCCTTACGTATGTGCCCATGGTGAGCGCATTGTTTATCGGCAAGAAAGTTAGCCACAAGCCTACGCTCTCTGATCGTATCATGACGCGTATCGAAAACGGCTACCAGGCTGTGTTGACAAAGGCACTCACCATACGTAAGACATTGGTTATCGCGGCGTTCACGCTGTTTGCTATTGCCCTGTTTGTGTTCAGCCGTATGGGTGGTGAATTCATCCCCCAGTTGGAAGAGGGTGACTTTGCTGTAGAGACAAGATTGCTGGTAGGCACTAACCTCACAACGACTACGAAGAATATAAACCGCATTGCCGGTACGTTGCAACAGACCTATCCGGAAGTCATCAAAATAGTATCGCGTATCGGATCCTCGGAGATCCCTACCGATCCGATGCCGATAGACGCTGGCGACATGGTGATTGTTTTGAAAGACAAAGCGCAGTGGACAAGCGCAACGTCGTTTACCGAACTGGCCGGTAAGATGGCAATCACAGCCCAGGAGGTTCTGCCGGGCGTTACCACCAGCTTCCAGTACCCGGTACAGATGCGCTTCAACGAGTTGATGACGGGAGCCAAACAGGATGTGGTTTGCAAGATCTTCGGTGAGAACCTCGATACACTTGCCGTTTACGCGGCACGACTTGGGAGCCTGGCACAAACCGTGAAGGGCACAGCCGATTGGTATGTTGAAAAAGTAACGGGTATGCCACAAGTCATTATCGAGTTTAACCGGGCGCAGATCGCCAGCTATGGTCTTAACATCGAAGAGGTAAACCGTACGATTAACGCCGCCTTTGCCGGCGCTGCCGCCGGACAGATCTACGAAGGTGAAAAACGATTCGACCTTGTCGTGCGCGTAGGCCAGGAAGCGCGTAAGAGCGTGGACGACGTTCGCAACCTGCTGATCTCTACACCGGGCGGTGTGCAGATACCGTTATACCAGGTAGCGTCCATTGAAGAAGTGGAAGGCCCTAACCAGATCCAACGTGAGAACGCCCGCCGCCGGATCATCGTAGGCTTTAACGTACGCGGTCGTGATGTACAGTCTATCGTGGAAGAGCTTCAGCGGAAAGTCAATACCAATATCAAATTCCAGCCGGGCTACACACTTACGTATGGCGGCGCATTTGAGAATTTACAGCAGGCCAAAGCACGTTTGAGTGTAGCCGTGCCGGTAGCGCTGCTGCTCATATTCGGTATGCTGTATTTTGCGTTCTCGTCGGTCAGAGAAGGCGCGCTGATCTATACGGCCATACCGTTGGCTGCTATCGGCGGGGTCTTTGCATTAGCATTGCGTGGTATGCCATTCAGTATTTCGGCGGGCGTTGGGTTCATTGCGCTATTCGGCGTGGCCGTGCTGAACGGCATCGTACTGATCTCGGAATTTAACCGTATTAAAAAAGAAGACGGCATTACAGATGCATTGCAAGTGATAATGATCGGCACACGCAATCGCCTGCGTCCGGTGCTTATGACTGCCGCGGTCGCTTCGCTGGGCTTTTTACCCATGGCCCTGAGTAACGGCGCCGGTGCGGAAGTGCAGCGGCCGCTGGCTACCGTTGTTATCGGCGGATTGATCACAGCCACGCTGCTTACTCTGTTTGTATTGCCCGCGCTGTATATATTATTTGAAGGGAAGCCGTCAGCTCGTCCGGGTAAAATCGCAACTATTCTATTATTGCTGATACTGCCTGCCATGGGAGCGTATGCACAACAGCCGCCTCAAGCCACGCCGGTAGATCTGAACCATGCTCTGAGCATTGCTTCTCAACATAATCTGAACGCACAAGCTGTGCGCCTGGAAGAAGCCGCCACCGGCAAACGACAACACACAGCCTTTGAGCCCGCTAAGACGCAGCTGAGTGCAGACTATGGAAAGTTCAATAGCGCCAATACGGACACACGCTTCGGCATATCGCAGGCCTTCAGTTTCCCTACCGTATACAGCCAGCAGCATAAAGCCTTGCAGGCCGCCTTCGCCGCCGCACAGGCACAAACGCAACTGACCGAGCAGGAGCTTCGCGCCAGTGTACGCACGCTGTTCTACGAACACGCCGTGCTTACTGAACGGGCAAGGTTACTACAGTATGTCGACAGCCTGTTCGCATTGTTTGAAGAAAAAGCCAACCTGCGTTACAAACATGGCGAAGCCAACATTCTCGAACAAGCCACAGCCCAAACACAACGACAACAGGTTGCTAATCAAAAAGCGATGCTGGCACACGATGCGGCAATCGTTCTTCAACAGTTCAATGCGCTTCTGCACGACACTCTTATCTATGTACCCAAGGCAGTCGGATCACGGATAGATTTAGCCATTGCCTTAGACACCGCTGCCACCGTAACACACCTACCAGCCGTAACGTTGGCGCGTAATCTTCAGGAAGCAGCCCATCATCAGTGGCGAACCGAACGATCGCGGTTTATGCCTGATCTGATTATCGGATACAATAATCAAAGCCTTGCGGGCACACAGTTTGTAAACGGGCAGGAAGTTACTTACACCACACAGAACCGCTTCAGCTATATGAGCGCCGGCATCGGCATTCCGCTGTTCTTCGGTGCGCAGTCTGCGCGTGTGGCAGCGGCAAAGCTCTCGTGGCAAAAAAGCATTCGTCAGGAAGAGCTCGCGCAGCAGACGGCGCAAGTGGAGCGAAAAACCATACTGCGTGAGCTCTATAAATACAGTCAGAGCCTCCAGTATTATGAAACACAGGCTTTGCCCAATGCCGCACGCATTGCGGAGGCTGCTACCAAACAATTTGAGAACGGCGAGATCGATTATCTGCAGTGGGTCATGCTGATCAATCAAACGATCACCCTGCGCCACGAGCACATCACCGCGCTCGGCAGCTACAACCAGGCCTACATACAGGCACTGAAAGCTTATAACTTATAAAATGTACAGTGTTTATATAGAACAAGTCATGAAAACATTTCTTTATATCATAGTAACTATATTTACCATGGTCTCATGCAGTAATCATGATACCACTACAACCGACGCAAAGGCCGATAGCACAGAAACAACCACCGCCGGCGCCACGGTAAGATTTACAGAGAACCAGGTGCGAAACGCGGGCATTACGGTCGGTACGCCCAAAGAAGAGAGCCTCGGCCAGACACTCACACTCCAGGGCCAGATAGACCTGCCGCCACAAAGCAACGTAAGCCTGAGTTTTCCCCTGGGCGGCTACCTGCGCTCTACCGATATGCTTCCGGGTGTACACGTACGCAAGGGTCAGGTGCTCGGCATCATGGAAGACATGCAATACATACAGCTCCAGCAGGATTACCTTACCGCCCGCTCGGCCTTCACACTAGCACAAACCGAATACAATCGTCAAAAAGAACTGAACGCCAGCAAAGCCGCCAGCGATAAAGTACTACAAACGGCACAAGCCGAAATGGAGAAACAGCACATTCTTACAAATGCTTTGCAACAAAAGCTGGAACTTATAGGCATCAATCCGCAAAACCTCCACGCCGGCAATATTTCCCGTCGCGTAGCGATCACATCTCCCATCGATGGCTATGTTGCAAAAGTGAATGTCAATGTAGGCCGCTATACCACGCCGACAGATGTGCTTTTCGAGCTGGTGGACCCACGCGACATTCACCTGGTGCTTAGTGTTTTCGAGAAAGACCTTGGGTCTCTGGCCATCGGTCAGAAAGTCAGCGCGTATACGAACAACGATCCCGGCAAGAAATATGACGCCGAGATCCTGCTGATCGGCAAGAATCTCGATGCCGATCGCGCCGCCGAAGTGCATTGCCATTTTGAGCATTACGATGCATCGCTGGTACCCGGAATGTTTATGAACGGCGAGATAACCGTTACCGGTCGTAAAGCGCTTACGGTGCCCGAAAGCGCGGTTGTGCGGTGGGAAAATAAGTACTATATTTTTGAGGAGAAGAGCACAGGCACGTTCAGCATGGTTCAGATTCAACCCGGCGTTGGCAGCCAGGGAAAACAAACCTTGCAGACGGGACCGGTAGACACACAGACACGGATCGTCACCGACAATGCCTATGCTCTTCTGATGAAGATAAAAAACTCAGAAGCAGAAGACTAAGAGCATGCAACCGGCCAATAAAAATACCCATCGTTTACCTGACACCAGTAAAGGCCAGCGGACTACACTGATCGGCATGGCCGTTAGCTTCGTGCTGGCGGTAGTGAAAGCCGTTGGCGGTATTCTGGGCAACAGCTATGCGCTTATCGCAGATGCTATCGAGTCCACGGTAGATATTATTACATCAGGATTGTTGTTGGTGGGTCTTCGCTGGTCCGCCAGACCGGCCGATGAAAATCATCCGTATGGTCATGGAAAAGCAGAAGCGTTGGTTGCCATCGGCATTGCCCTGGCGCTTTGCGCGGCGGCGCTGCTCATTGCCATCGAGAGTATACATAATATAGCCGTGCCCCATGCATCGCCAAAGCCGTTTACACTGATCATATTGGTAGTGGTGGTTATCACTAAGGAGCTACTCGCGCGCTATGTTAATAAAACAGGCCGCGAACTTGGCAGCGACGCTGTGAAAGCCGACGCCTTTCATCATCGCAGCGATGCCATTACATCGGCCGCGGCATTTATCGGCATTACCATCGGCCTCATCGGCGGACCAGGTTATGAAATGGCCGATGACTGGGCTGCGTTGTTTGCCGCCGTTATCATCGTGATCAACGCATATAAGATAGCGCGCCCCGCAGCCGGCGAGCTGCTGGACGAAGAATTGGACCCCGGATTGAACCAGTTACTACGGCAAACAGCGGCTACAGTACCCGGCGTTATCAAGGTAGAGAAATGCCATACGCGTAAAATGGGCATCACTGCTCATGCGGATATGCACGTGTGGGTTGAAGAGCAACTCAGCGTCGCGGAGGGTCATCGCATAGCGCATGCTGTGAAGGACCGTATTCGTGAAACCTATCCCCGTTTAGCGGATGTCATGATCCACATCGAGCCCGCGCATAAACCCGGGGAGTTATGACATCACCCGTAAAGATAGTTCCGACTACTACTGACGACCTCCCGTTTATCTATAATCTATTCGACCTCTCGATAGAATACCAGGAACAGAAAGGCTTCCCGGTATGGCGCGGCTATGATAAGAGCTCGTTGCTAAACGATGCACACCATGGCAACCAATATAAGATCATTGTAGATAACGAGATTGCCATGGCATTCAGTGTATGTTATTCCGACACCGTTATCTGGCGGGAGATGGAGAACGGCACATCCGTGTACCTTCACCGTATCGTGGTAAACCCGATATTCAAAGGACAAAAGCTTTTTGGTAAAGTGCTGCGTTGGACTACAGACCATGCCCGTGCTAAAGGCCTATCCTCTATCCGGATGGATACCTGGGACAATAACCCTACGCTGATTGATTACTATCTCTCTTTCGGGTTCAGACTTATCGGTCATTTCGTTACGCCCGATACACCGGAACTGCCGGCACATAATCGTAAGCTTCCGATTGTTTTGATGGAAAAAAAGATTTGATCAGCATTTTTCTGAATTGTATACTAATCCTCGGCTTAGCCGAACATCAGAAGCTCTCACAGGACAATTACATCCCGCTTAGCGCCACTTACTACTACAACACCATTATGCACCTGCATATTGGTTATCGCAAAATCCTGCGGTAGCCCCGTGCTGGAAAATATCCAAAGCTCCTCTCCAGGCGCCTTTCTGTATACACCGTCCCACTGACCCGCCAGCACGTTGCTTCCCGCTGATTTTACATTGAATGTATATAACCCTGCCGGCAAACCCTTCTGATCACTGATCCAGGTAACCGCAGTATCTCGCGATACAAACAACTCGCTGTACGTCAAAGCATAAATATTACGACCATCAGACCCGATGTTATGTAAAGAATGACCTGTCAATACAGGCTTCCAGCCACGCTTATCTTTCGTCGTTGCAAAAGCGCCCTGGTTGGTAGCTATGTACAGCTCCCGCCCGAACTCCATAATTGCATTTACCTGAAGTGTGCTGTTACCGTATTCCATTTGCCACAGCTGTCGGGTGTCGTCATAAGAATACAAACCTACATTCGTTCCGGCGTAGAGTATGCCTGAAACTTCGGCAAACCGCCTTATCGTAAGGTTTTGAAGACCGGCATTGATCCTCTGCCAGCTTTGCCCTTTATCAGCTGAAAAGAACACGCCGCCGCCCTTCGTTCCGAAATAGAGACCACCGTTATGAAAGATAAGCGGACCTGATCCTTCCTCCAGTATTTTTTGCTCTGTCGGTATACTTTGCCACGCGTTCGTACTTGTATCGAAGAAATAAATTCCACCTTCCCGCGTAGCCAGCGCCAGCATGTCACCGGATACAGCAATAGCACCCAGCGAGATATTCACTACAAGCGGAAGGCCCTTACTTTGGTTTTGCCAGGTTAGTCCGTTATCGAAAGAGAAATAAACAATACCGCTGCTACGGGACACCGAATCGCTCTTAAGCGACGCATCGGCCTGCGCCGGAATGTCTTCCGAAACACCAGCGCTTTGCCTGCACTGCATGGTGAAAAAGAATAGGAGGATGGCGAGAACTGACCTTTTGGCTTGCTCTGACATTTTCATTTCAGGATATCGGAATTATCTGATAAATACAACATACCCTGACCAATATAACGAAACAATAAAGCAAAAAACAAATCAATCGAAAAGCAGATACATTCAGCTATTAATTGAGCGCCGGTACTCCAGGGGTGTAAAGCGGGTTTTCTTTTTAAACAGCTTATTGAACGACTGTGGATATTCAAACCCGAACTGATAGGCAATTTCGGCTACCGAAAGATTCGTGATTGTCAACAGTTCTTTCGCTTTCTCTATTACAGCATCCTGAATGTGCTGCTGCGTGCTCTTGCCGGTGAGACTGCGCAATAAATCGGCAAGGTAGTTGGGCGAGATGTTCAATCGCTCCGAAAAGTATTGTACTCCAGGTAGTCCCTGCGTTTTCTGCCCGCCGTCGAAGTAATCCGCCATCAGGGTTTCAAATTTTGTCAGCACATCGCTGCTTACTTCCTTACGGGTAAGGAACTGCCGGTTGTAAAAACGATTGGAGTAACTCAACAACAGCTCGATATGAGCAACCACCACATCCTGACTGAACGCATCGATTGGCGATTCTATTTCACGCTGCAACATCTGCATCAGTTCAATTACCGTTGTCTCTTCGCGGTCGGACAAATGAAGCGCTTCATTTACTGAATAGTCAAAAAAACCATATTCTTTTATTTTCTTACCTAACGGGTAGCGACGTATAAAATCAGGGTGAAATACCAGGCACCATCCATCGGGTTTATGGTCTTCGCCTATATTGGACACCAGCTGGTTCGGCGCCGTGAATGACATTAGCCCCTCATCGAAGTCATAATATCCCTGGCCGTACCTTACCTTGCCTTTCACATTTCGTTTGATGGACACACAATACATATCCAGTACAATATTTCTGTATCGTTCGTCTGGATTGTAGCGCATATGCTCGAAGCTGAAAACACTCACCAGCGGATGCTGTGGCTTAGGCAGCGACAATATACGGTGCTGCTCGGATATGGAGTGAACGATATGCCTGTGGTTGCTCTTCATACGTAGCTTTCAAAAATACGTATAAGCAGGCAATGTTGCTGCCTGCTTATACATTTGGTTATAACCCAATGCCTGACATGGACCAGGCATCATAGCGATCTCCCGTAATAGTTCCCAGTGGCACAATGGCTTCCAGTTGATTCAATTCGTCGGCCGTAAGCGCGATGGATACTGCAGCGATATTCTGCTCCAGGTACCTGACGCGCTTTGTTCCGGGTATGGACACATGTCCCCTGGCGTGTATCCAGGCAATAGCCAACTGCGAGGGCGTAATACCTTTTTCAGCAGCCATATGCCCTATAGCATGAACCAGTTCGATATTCTTATAGAACTGCTCACCCTGAAACCGTGGCATACTTTTACGGAAGTCGTCCTTATCAAAGTCTTCCGGGGTCTTAATGTCGCCAGTCAGAAAACCACGCCCGAGCGGCGAGTAGGCTACAAGGCCAATCTTCAGCTCTCGCAACGTATCGAGTATTCCCGCTTCTTCAATGCTGCGCTCAAAAATAGAATATTCCGACTGTACGGCGGTAAGGGGATGTATGCTATGCGCGCGTCGGATGGTAGCGCTTGAAGCTTCCGATAAACCAATATATCTCACTTTCCCTTCCTTCACCAGGTCTGCCATAGCACCGACAGTCTCCTCAATCGGCGTGGCGGGATCTACACGGTGCAGATAGTAAAGGTCAATGTAATCCGTATCAAGATGCTTAAGCGAAAGCTCGACGGCTTTTCTCACATAATCTTTTTTACCATTGATCTGCCAGGTCAGCTTCCCGGCATCGTTTATCTCATACCCGAATTTTGTGGCGATCGTATAGCGATCGCGTTTGCCTTTTATAGCCTTCGCAATAAGCCGCTCGTTCAGAAAAGGTCCATACAGGTCTGCCGTATCCAGAAAGTTGCAGCCCAGCTCCAATGCCCGATGTATCGTGTTCAGCGCCTCGGCTTCGTCGGCTTTGCCATAAATATCAGCGCCCGCCAGCGAGGTCATACCCATACACCCAAGCCCAAGCTCAGGAACCGTAAGCCCCTGGTTGCCCAGGCTGATTTTTTTTAACGCACTCATAGTCTTTGCTTTTTTGTACAGCAAAGTTCTGCACGACGCTTCACTGAAAAGTATCCGGATCCCGGCAGGGTGTGTCCAAAGTAAGGAATGTTATTTCCTCTAATTGACGCCCCGGAACTCCTTCGGCGACATCCCCGTCTTCGATTTGAACAGCTTTGTGAAATGCGAAGGATGCTCAAACCCCAGATCGTAGGCTATTCCCCGTATAGGCTGATCGGAGCCTAACAGCAACGACTTGGCTTTGTCGATAAGCTGGAGGTGGATATGCTCCTGCGTGGTCTTACCGGTGTATTTGCTTAACAGATCCGACAAATAGCTCGGCGAGAGGTTCAGCCGTGACGCAAAGTATTTTACATCAGGCAATCCTGTATTGACCAGCGACTCCTGCGCGAAATACTCCAGCAGCAGCATATCGAACTTCTGAACCAGGTCGTTATTGACTTTAGCGCGGGTGATAAACTGACGGTCATAAAAACGACTGCAATAATTAAGCAGCAGTTGGATGTTATCAACGATCAGGTTACCGGTATGTTTGTCTACATTCTGGGAATATTCTTTTTCGATACGTTTCAGACAATCCTGCAGCATGAGCTTTTCATCTTCAGATATGTGTAAAGCTTCGCTCACATCGTACGAAAAGAATGAGTACTGATGTATCTTCCTGCCTAACTCGGTAGCGTGAATCAGGTCGGGGTGAAAGAACAGCGCCCAGCCTTCGTTAACCTGCATATCAGGACTGGAGCTGATAACCTGGTTGGGTGCTGTAAACATCAGCGTACCCTCGTTAAAATCATAATACGATTTGCCGTACTTCAATGTGCCCTCAAATCGTTTACACCCCACGTTGTAGAAGGCTGTAGAGTAATGCACTACGCCTTCGGGCCTGTTCCGCTTAGCCCTTGCCAGGTCGATCACCGTCACAAGCGGATGCTTTGGTTTGGGATAGGTGTAGTAATCGTGTATTTCGCTGATGGAATTCAGATGTATGATCTTATCAGGCATAGACTCAAAAATTATCGTGCTGCAAATTCAATTCCGGTAAGCTGCTCGCTCAACGTCCAAAGCTTTGCTGCGGCATCGGCATCAATCGCGTAAGGTAAAACACCGGCCAGCCCTGAAGAGTTCTTTATACGTTCGGCATCACCGGCTTGTATATTCATGATACCGGCTATATCGCAATTGGCGCAATATTGTCCGCCCTTATTTCTCAGCAGCGGGCTGGTGGCGCACCAGACTGTGGTGGCAGCACCTTGTTCGATTGTCTTGAGCGGATTTGACGGATCGTTTACTGGTACATTACCTGAGCTTACAACTCCCATAGCCTTCATATCTTCTTCCGTAAGATATTTCGATAGATTGGTACCGAGTATGCGGCCCGGATGCAGCGAGAAGGCCTGCACGCCGGCAGCCTGACCACGACGGTTAAGCTCGAGAGCAAACAGGATATTGGCCGTTTTAGATTGGCCATAGGCAAGCCACTTATTGTACTCCAGGCGCTCGAAGTTTGGGTCATCCAGTAACATGGGAGAGAATCTGTGTCCTAACGAAGATACCGAGATAACTCTTGCGCCATGGGCCTTTTGCAACGCAGGCCACAGCCGGGCTGTAAGTTGAAAATGGCCCAGGTGATTGGTCGCAAATTGAGATTCGTAACCGCGGCTGTCACGTTGCAGTGGGGTGGCCATTATACCGGCGTTGTTGATAAGGATATGCAAGGGGCGGCCTGAGGCCAGGAATTTCTGCGCGAGTCTGTCTATCGACATGGGATCCATCAGATCCATCTCTTCTACCTCCAGCCTGTCGGCAAAATCATTGAACATGTCGCGTTTAACAAGACTGCGCATGGGTACGATAACGGTTGCCCCGGCGGCGTGCAGCACCCGTACGGTTTCGAAACCAATGCCGGAGTAGCCGCCGGTTATGAGGGCCACCTTACCGGTAAGATCGGTGCCTTTGATCACCTCCTCGGCAGTAGAGAAGGCATTAAAACCAGAATTTATCGGATATTGACGATTATCTGTGGACGTATTTTGTGTTGTCATGTTGTTCAAATTGAAGTTAACTATCTTTTGGATGACCCGTATTAATCGCGCATGATTTTAAGAAAATCAGCTTCGTCGTTTTTTAATTTAGCATCTATGTAAAATTGCGCATCATCACCTGCTACGTAACGAAGTTTGATCTGATTATCCGTTGCAGCCTGATAAAGGGTATTGGCTACATCGTCAGCGGTTGCCTTCTGAAGATGGGCCGTGCGCTGGGCATAGCGGCTGAGCATGCTGGTGAACTCAGGAGTGTATACATCGATGCTGTTTTGAATAAGCACCATACCGTTGCGGAAGTTGGTTGCTACACTTCCCGGCTCTACTATTTTGACGGCAATGTTCAGAAACGCAAGCTCGTGCGACAGAGCCTCTGAAAAACCTTCTACTGCAAACTTCGAGCTGTTGTACAAAGTGGCAAACTTGCTTGCCGTAACCCCGCCAAAGGAAGAGATGTTAATGATGGTTCCGTTTTGCCTTGCCCGCATGTGTGGCAACACCGCCTGCGTCATTTGCATAAGGCCAAATACATTAACAGCATATTGTTTTTGGATCTGCTCAGCTGTAGCCGATTCGAAAACTCCCATAAGGCCGTAGCCAGCACTGTTGATCAACACATCGATCTGGCCAAAAGAATCGACACAGGTGTCTACCGACTTTTGAATCGATCCGATATCCTCTACATCAAGCCGGGTAACCAGCATGCGCTCAAGATCCGTGAATTGCTGCTCCCTTTCGGGCGAGCGCATGGCAGCGACTACGTTCCAGCCCTTTTCATGAAATAATCTGGCGGCAGCGCGCCCAATGCCGGACGATGCTCCCGTAATAAAAACTGTTTTAGTCATGGCAGTTTGTGTTTGTTACGGAAGCAAAGGTCGGGCAGGCAGATTGCCCGGAATTATACTTTTTCAGGAAGTGCTTATACTTTTGGGGCTTACCAAGTTACACCTGCCTACCGCTTTCGCAGTACTCCTTTTTAGGTATTCTAAAGCACTCTTTTTTTTTGCATTTTAAACGCGGAATGATGACCTACAACGTTTACTTAAATACAAATGCAAAACAGCCCTTCGCCTGACAACGTCGAAATCGAATCTCCTATCAAACCTGACATCGAACTTTACAGCGACGAATTGCAGGATATGGTTAGCCGAATGCCGCCATGGATAACGAGGTGGGGCACAACTTTGATTGCTGTAACATTCGCGATCACATTAATATTGGCCTGGTTTATAAAATACCCCGACATCATAACTGGCACGGTCGTCCTGACAACAAGCCCATTACCGGTAACCATCGTAAGTCATGTCAGCGGGAATATCGTCTTATTGAAGGATGACAAAGTTTATGTACACAAAGATGAGCTGCTCGGATACATCTCTTCTCCGACAAACGTTACTCACCTTCTCCAGATAGAAAAAACACTAAACGATGAAAATGATCTCCTTACAAAAGAAAAGTACGAACTCGGCGAATTGCAACCATATTACTCAAAGGTCGTAACCGCTCAGGAAAATTTGCAGATCCTGAATCACGATCAATCGTACACGAAACGTATAGTCAAGTTAAAAGATCAAATTGCATTCCATCGCAGCATCCAAACCGTGCTGAATTCGAAAGTAAAATTGATTGAAAAGTCACTGGCTTTGGCAAACAGTAAATTCCGTCGGGATTCTATTCTACATATAAATCACGTAACGAGCGATCTGAATTTCGAAGATGCAC